>Ga0209755_10001365_pt1 | contig 38510 bp, 34 predicted proteins | sample TergutCo191P1_FD_187301 | JGI IMG/M metagenome (GOLD analysis project Ga0209755, IMG submission 187301) | Cornitermes sp. P1 segment gut microbial communities from Petit-Saut dam, French Guiana - Co191P1 (SPAdes) (version 2) | ecosystem: Host-associated > Arthropoda: Insects > Digestive system... | reverse complement strand
GAAGCAAATACTACCCGTTATTGACAACGCTCCGTTGTATGCTTTTCATGCGGCTTTTGGCACTTTTGTGGCAAAAGTCCTTGCTTACCTCTGCCCTCATATTTTTCATTCTTTACTTGACACTACCTATCCCCCTTACAGACGTTGAGATTATAATAATATAATGTATAGACATAGTTTGTCAATTCTTACACACGAAAAAGACTTTCTAACAACTTTCTAAAATTATTACACTTCCAATTCAAGAAGATATGTGGTAGAATCAGAAATCACTAAAAAATGGAAATACACCAAAAATACCAAATACACCGAGGAGATACTTACAATGGGAGAAAGCAAGGGATATATCAGAACATCAGACGATAAGGGCAGCATAAACATATGCCAGAATGTTGTCGCCGTTATTGCTGCTGCGGCAGCGGTAGATGTTGATGGAGTCCACGGTCTTTACCAGTCGCCGGGCAGAGAGATTACAACTGTCAGCGGAAAAAGAGGACTATCAAGAGGGGTTCGCATACACCTTGATGGAGACAACATAACGGCAGACGTATATATTATTGCAGAAATTGATTGCCCGATAAGCGAAATCGGAGCTAAAGTTCAAGGGGCCGTCATGTCTGCGATAGAAGAAGCCGTTGGCAAAAAAGTAATGACTGTAAATATCCACATCAGCGGAGTCTCACTTAAAAAGGCACTAAAAGAAGCATGAAAAGAAGCGTGGCGAGAGAAATAGCTGTAAAACTGTGTTTTGCGCTTTCGGAAAATTCATCCACTCCGGGCGAAATGCTGGAACAACTGTTTAGTGATGAATATTACGCATCGCTCCGGGAAGAAGATGAAATATTTGACGAAATGCCGGATAAAAAACAGCGCCGCTACATAACAGAGCTTGTCACGGGGATACATGAGCATTCGGCGGAGCTTGACGGGTACATAGAAAAATACTCTACGGGCTGGAAATTCGGCAGAATTTCAAGAACGGCTGTCGCAATAATGAAACTCTCTATGTATGAGATTATGTATATGCCGGATATTCCGAATTCTGCGGCAATAAACGAAGCGGTAGAGCTCGCAAAGCGTTATGAAGATCCGCAGGTGGTAGCATTTGTAAACGGTGTACTCGGTAGCTTCTCACGTACCGAGCCGGTGCACTAAATGAGGAACACGGATGAGTGAAAAGATATTTTCAATCAGTGAAATCAACAAACACATCAAGAAACTGCTGGATGATGACAAAATCCTCATGGGAGTCGGTGTAAAGGGAGAACTGTCTAACTACAAAGTTTATCCGTCGGGGCATCACTACTTCACCATGAAAGATGCCGAGTCGTCACTAAAATGCGTGATGTTCAAAGGCAGTGCAACAAAACTGCGCTTTCGCCCGGAGAGCGGAATGAGTGTCATAGCCTTTGGCAGGATTTCCGTCTATCAGCGAGATGGAGCATATCAACTCTACGTAAACGAGATAAAGCCTGACGGAGTCGGGGATTTATATGTTGCATTCGAGCAACTCAAAGAAAAATTACACAGAGAAGGGCTGTTTGACGAGACACATAAAAAACGTCTGCCGCGCTTTCCTAAGAGGATTGCGATTATTACATCATCAGCAGGTGCGGCAATTGAGGATATGATACGCATTTTAGGTGCCAGATGGCCTATGTCCGAGGTTGTCCTGATACCTGTCAGAGTGCAGGGAGCCGAAGCTCCGCCCGAAATCACACAGGCAATCGCCAAAGCAAATGAACTTGACGGAATCGACCTTATAATCACAGGGCGGGGCGGTGGTTCGATTGAGGACTTATGGGCGTTTAACGACGAACGTGTCGCGAGAGCCATTTTTGCATCAAATATCCCGATAATATCAGCCGTGGGGCACGAGCCTGACGTTACAATCGCCGACTTTGTGGCCGATGTAAGAGCATCAACTCCTTCAAATGCGGCAGAAATAGCGGTTCCGGACTGTGCAGTTGTCTACGGATGGCTGTCAGATACACAGGAAAGAAGCAATATTGCCATAAACAGGGAAATTAAAGCATTAAGACAAAAACTTACCGATGTATCAAGCAAGCGTGTGATGCAAAAACCGACGGGTTATGTCGAAGAACGCCGCATCCACATCGACAGAAGCTACGAAAAACTTGTTTCAGTCATCGAAAGAAAGCTGCACAAAAACAAAGAAAATTATACAAGACTTGCGGCAACGCTGGATGCACTCAGTCCTCTCAAAGTTCTCGGGAGAGGATATGCAATAGCTCAAAATTCCGCAGGAAGCGTAATAAAAACAGCGGCAGACGTCAAGGTGGGAGATGAGATAAAAGTTAAGCTAAAAAAAGACGAAATAAATTGCGTTGTAAAATAGAAGCGACATAAGGGAGCGGGCATGGAAAAAAAGGAAAATCAAACATTTGAACAGGCGGTAATGCGGATTGACGAGATAGTTAAACTACTCGAATCAGGCGATGCTCCACTCGATAAATCACTGACGTATTTCGAGGAAGGAGCAAATCTCATAAAGACTTGCACAACAATGCTCGATGAGGCAGAGCAGAAAATAACCAAACTACAAAAAGAGATGGAAAAAAACAAATAATGGATAAGCACACAGGTATGATAACTGATATGCATTTAGGTCGGCAAATGGTCGATGAGCGTCTGCACGAGCAATTTGCAGAGGCGGGTGCCAGCTATGCAACCCTGGTAGAGTCTATGCGATACAGTCTGCTTGCAGGAGGTAAACGCATAAGGGCTGTTATCTGCATGAAGTTTTGTGAAGCGGCGGGTGGCAGAATCGAAGATGCACTCGATGCAGCATGCGCCATTGAAATGCTCCATACCTACACATTGATTCATGACGATTTACCAATTATGGACGGAGACGAAATTAGACGGGGAAGACCGTCAAATCACGTCGAATTTGGCGAATTCACAGCGACACTGGCAGGTGATGCGCTTCAAGCCGCTGCATTTGAAATGCTGACAAATTCACCACTCTCGCCGGAGGCTATAGTTGAGATGGTAAGGCTTCTTGCTGAGGCGGCAGGACCGCACGGAATCTGTGGCGGGCAGTACATCGACCTATCGGGCGAGGGCTGGCAACTGACGATTGATGAACTTTTGGAGCTTTACTCCATGAAAACAGCTTCTCTGATTGCCGCAGCAGCAAAAATGGGAGTAATCGCAGGTTACGGGACGAAGGCTCAGATTGAAGCTGCACATCAGTATGCCGCATCAATAGGGCTTGCATTTCAGATACGTGACGATGTTCTCGATTGCATTGCAACACAAGAAGAACTGGGAAAACCTATAGGGTCGGATGAGGCGAATGAAAAGACGACTTTTGTTTCCTTACTTGGTCATGCGGCTTGTGAAAAAATGATAGAAAAGGAAACGCAAAAAGCAATTAAGGCAATAGAAGGAAAATTTGCAAATACTGAATTCCTTACATGGCTTGCGCAGACTTTAGCAAAAAGGACAAAATAAAAAGCACGCAATGGTGCTGTTTAAAATTTGCAAAATCATGAATAACATTCATTGTATTCATTACTTATGCGTGTTTTTAGGGATTTTTTAAAGAAATATTCAAAAAACTATTGAATATTTACTCCATAGCTGATATATTATGAGGGTGGTAGCGAGGCTGCCACCCTCATTTATTATTAAGTGAGCGGCGCAGTATCCTAGTCAGATCTGCCGTCTACCAGGAAGGGCCTAAAAATCCTTTGAAGGGCATACCGTTGAAACCCCTTGTGCTTGCTTTGAACGCCCAGTTTGGGGTGGGTGCTGGGGGGAAGTGCGAGTTACTCTCGCACTTGCACTCTCAGGGCGCTTTCCAATGGCATGGAAAACCCGACCCTGTTGGTGTGGAGACCTGTTCTTGTGCGGGACTGTTTGGTGAGTGTCATTGTATTACGGTACGTTGCATAAACGGAATCGATCCCGTACGAAGCGGGCGTGAACCTGCATTGCGGTGCTAAAAGTGAAATAATCCCCGAAGCGGTCTTCACTTGGGCGAAAGCCTTTGAACTCGGCGCGATGCGCTGAAATCCCGGTGCTGTGTGTAGTGTAGCCTGCCTTGAGTGGTAAATGCGGATGGGGGGAATCGCTGTCCGGTGCTATGGCCATAGCGTTAGGTAGTCAGCCCTTGAAATATTTTCTGCAAAAGAGGCTAAGAGACGGTTTGACTGTGGTGGAAAACACCTAGGCTGTACGAATGGAATCTCCATTTTGAGGCGGGTAGAGGATTACAGTGCGGACTAAGTGGCAATCGGGCAGCGGAGAAAAGTTTTCTTAAGCTTTGCACTCAGCAGAGTGTAGTGCTGTTGGCGACACTCCGAACGTGGGTTTAATGGGAAACCGCCTGGCCGGCAACGGGAGGCACCTGCGGGGGAAATCCGGCCCGACCTAAGCCGTAAGATTTACTCAACCCGTCGCCGCTCGTCAAGTCAAACTCCACTCCGCTGTGTCGGCCGTTCCGTTACTTTTAGTATAATTTGAGTGGCTGGACGTTCAGGATGGGATAGGAAATTTAAGTTGAAAAAGACGAATTATAAGTGGATACTGAGAATCGTGCTAATCAGCCTTGTTGCTTCAGTTGTGTTCACTCTCGCTTCTACCGAAGTGCTGGGACGAACGGGATATATTATATCCTTTACGATACTCGCTGTTTTTATTCTTATAGGAGTCATATTTGATGTCATAGGCATTGCAGTCGCTACAGGAAATGAAGCGCCATTTAACTCAATGGCGACACGGCGGCAAAAAGGAGCGGCAGAAGCGCTCGGACTCATCAAAAATGCAGATAAAGTGACGTGTTACTGCAATGATGTCATAGGCGATGTAACAGGCATTGTCAGCGGCACAACAGCAGCTCTTATAGCCGCCAGGCTCATAGACGGTTTTGATGCCGGGAACGTGATATTACCGCTCATAATATCTGCGGTGGTGACAGGTTTGACTGTGGGCGGCAAGGCGTTGGGAAAGACTTTTGCGTTTAACAACAGCACGAAAATATTAGCCGGTGTGGGAAAATTACTTAACTTCTTGCATCTGAACCCATTTTCAAAACAGGAAAGAAAAGAGCGGAAAGTATGAGCACAGCCGAACACGATATACTCAGCGGACTCAACTATGTCAGCCGCGGCGGCACAAAGCTCGAAAAAGCGATTTCCCACTTTAATGTTTCGGCAGAGCACAAAGTATGCATAGATTGCGGAGCATCAACCGGCGGCTTCACAGATTGTCTGCTCCAAAACGGTGCGAAAAAGGTATATGCAGTTGACGTGGGCTACGGACAACTTGCTTGGACTCTTAGAAATGACCCGCGCGTGGTAACGATGGAGCGGACAAATATCCGCTATGTTACACCGGAAATGCTGGATGAAAGTCCGCAGCTTGCCGTAATAGATGTCGCATTCATTTCTCTGGCACTCGTTTTGCCTGTCGTACATAAGCTTCTCACTGACGAGAGCGAAGTAATCTGTCTGATAAAACCCCAGTTTGAAGCAGGAAAAGGTAAAGTAGGAAAAAAAGGGGTAGTCAGTGATCCGCAAACACACAAAGAAGTTCTGGATGCGTTTATCGGATACTCCGAGGGATCAGGTTTTTTGCTGAAAGGACTATCATATTCACCGATAAAAGGTCCAAAAGGCAACATTGAATTTCTCTCACACCTCTCAAAAACAGGCGAAAAAGTAATAGTAAATACAGACCTGCTGGTGAAGCAATCACACGAGCACTTATGTTAAGGAGTAGCGATTTGCACAAGATAATCCTTTATCCTAACGAAAAAAACGACATAGATTTCAGCATGGCGGCAAAGGTTGCAAAAGAGCTTGTGAATATGGGCAGGGAAGTAGTTTTGTGCCCTGCAATATTTAATGATTTAGCAGCAGTTACACCTAAAACAGATATGCCGCAAAAAAAACTCGAAGACGAGCTGCAAAATGCGGAAATGATTATAACATTTGGCGGTGACGGCACGATATTACGCGCAGCGAGAGCGGCAGCCGAGTGTGGAGTCCCGATTTTGGGTATAAATATGGGCGGAAAAGGCTTCATGGCTGAGCTTGAACCCGATGAAATAGATAAGCTCAAATCTGTTGCAACAGGAAATTACAATATTGAAAGCCGCATGATGATTGACATAGCCGTCCGTCGTGAAGCGGAAACGATTTATCAGGGCTATGCTCTCAACGATGTCGTGATAAAAGGTGATAACAAGGTTATCGAAATGGGGATTTTAGCAGACAACCACAAGATAATTCATTTTCACGGCGATGGAACCGTAATCGCCACGCCGACAGGTTCAACAGCATATTCCATGTCAGCGGGCGGCCCCATAGTGGAGCCAACAGCAAAAAACATCATTATCACACCGGTCTGTGCCCACGTGCTTGAAGCAAAGTCTTTTGTGCTTGTAGCCGGAAGAGTTGTAACTGTAGAAATCAACACAAAACAGGCAAGCCCTGCATATGTCTCGGTTGACGGCGGAACTCACATAGGCGTTCAGAGTGGAGTCTCGATAGAAGTACGAAATTCTGCTAAAAAAACAAAACTTGTCAGATTTGACGACAGCAGTTTTTATCATAAAATAGCAACAAAATTAGCCTCACGCCTTTACGGAAGTCATTAAAATTATCATCCTGAGAAAGCGAAGTGACCGAAGGATCTTATGCACAACAATTACGCGCTCAAAAAGATTTTTGCGATGCTCAGAATGATTTAATTATATATTAATGTGGCGCCTGCACTGAGGAGTGCAAAAATATGTGTGATAGCGGAGGATACCAAAATGAAAAAGGAAAGACAACTGGCAGTACTAAAAGTCATAGCCGCAACAGATGTCGAAACACAAAATCAGCTAATAGAGGAGCTTTCTAAAAGTGGTTTTGAGAGCACGCAAGCTACGGTGTCCAGGGACATCAAGGAACTCCACCTCATCAAAGAACTGACCCCACGCGGCACTTACAGATACACAGCAAGCGGTCGTGCAGAAACGCAAAACCAAAAAGTCCGTATGACCAGCATTTTCAAAGAAAGCATAATTTCATATACAACAGCTCAAAACATTGTTGTAATTAAAACCCTACCGGGACTCGCACCTGCTGCGTGCGGAGCACTCGATACAATGAGTATAAACGACTTGGTAGGGACAATTGCAGGTGATGATACAGCCTTTCTGGCAATGAGAGATTCTATTGCAGCAGAAAAGTTTTGTGCCGGAATCGAAGATATGCTGGTTTAATAAATTCATAACCTGTCATCAGGAAAGTTAGGAATTCTATGCTAAAACTTCTTCAAATTGAAAATGTTGCAGTTATTGAGAAAGCCGAAATTGAATTTACCGGGGGCTTAAACGTCTTAACAGGTGAAACGGGTGCGGGAAAATCCATTGTTATTGATTCGCTGTCCGCAGCCACGGGACACAGAACTTCACGTGAGATCATAAGGACGGGAGCAGAGGCGGCTTCTGTCACCGCAGTTTTTGAAACCACCGACTGCGATGTATGGCTTAATGAAAACGCAATAGAGCCCGACGAGGATGGAGAGATATTCATATCACGCAAAATATCAGCAGACGGGAAAAGTGTATGCAGAATCAACGGCACTCCCGTTCCTGTAGCTGTTTTGCGTGAATTAGGTGCGTTTTTGCTTGATATTCACGGGCAAAATGACGGAAGAAAACTCTTGGATGAAGGAGCACATCTGGATTATCTGGACGTTTTCGGCATGTTGGATAACGAGCTGAACTCCTATAAAGAAGCATACGGCAAACTTATGACGTTAAAAACTGAGATAGACAAACTCACTATGGACGAAAGTGAAAAGGAGCGGCAGATAGACCTGCTGAAACATCAAATCAGTGAAATAGAGCAGGCAAAAATTTCGCCGGGCGAGCAAGCGGAGCTCGCAGCAAGACGAGAACTCTTGCAGAACGCTTCAAAACTTACCGAGTCGGTAGATGAAGCATTTGAGTCGCTTTACGGCGGAGGCGAGACTGTCGGCGCATTGGAACGTCTAAGTGAAGCAGGCACAGGGCTTGACAGGGCGGTGCGCTACTCCGAGAAGCTGCGGAGTTTTGGTGAGCGCATAAGCGATGTTCTATATACAACTCAAGACATTGCAGATGAACTCCGGGATTTCAGAGCAGGACTCGACTTTACGCCGGACGAGCTTGACCATATTGAAGGGCGGCTTGATGTGTTAAAGCGCATAACTCGCAAGTACGGAGGTGAGGAAGAAGCTCTCGCATTTTCTCAAAATGCGGCGGCAGAGCTTTCGGATATAGAAGATTCAGGCGGTAAACTGGCAAAACTGGAAGCAAAGCTTGCAGATACCATAAGGCAAGCACAGAGTTTATCCGAAAAGTTGTCAGCTAAAAGAAAAAAAGCGGCTAAAAAGCTCTCAGACATGGTAAAAAAGGAACTCTCCGAGTTAAATATGCCCGGCGTTAAGTTTACTGTGGAATTCTCAGGCGTACGCGGTGAATACGGCTTGGGTCATTGTGGCGGGGACGAAGTTTGGTATTTGATGTCGGCTAACGAAGGCGAAGCTCCCGGTAGAATAAACAAAATAGCATCAGGCGGCGAGCTTGCCAGAATCATGCTGGCTCTTAAAAATGTTCTGAGCAGTGGTACGGACACCGGGTCAATGGTGTTTGACGAAATCGACACAGGCGTTTCAGGCATTGCCGCACAAAGAGTCGGCGAAAAACTCGCAACGCTTGCAATAAAGCGCCAAGTGCTTTGCGTTACGCATTTACCGCAGATTGCCGCAATGGCAGACACGCATTTTTCTATCAGCAAGAGTATAAGCGAGAGCAGAACCTTCACACATGTTGAGAGATTAGACCACGAGGGTCGCAAAAAGGAACTTGCCCGCCTGAGCGGCGGCGAAACAATAACAGACACAACACTAAAAAGTGCCGCTGAACAGTTAAAAGCGGCGGAGGAGTATAAGGTGAGGAACGTATGAAATATTCATTTGACATTGAGCTTACCACTATACCAAAACCAAAACCCGACCCGGACACACTAAAATTCGGCAAGGTTTTCACAGACCATATGTTCATTATGGAATATGAAACAGGAAAAGGCTGGCACGATGGGCGTGTTGTGCCGTACGGTCCTATTACCCTTGACCCTGCCGCTGCTGTTTTGCACTACGGGCAGGAAATGTTTGAGGGTATGAAGGCTTATAGCACACCGGATAAACGTGTGCAGTTATTTAGACCATATTTAAACGCGGCACGTGCCCGAAAGTCTAATGAGCGTTTATGTATGCCTGAAATTGACGATGAACTTTTTGTCAGTGCGATAAAGACTATTGTCGATATCGACCGAAGCTGGGTTCCTGAAAAAGAGGGCACATCGCTGTATATCCGCCCGTTTGTATTTGCAGATGATGCTTTTCTCGGTGTCCATGCGGCAAACCACTATAAGTTTATGATTATTCTTTCACCTGTCGGGCCGTATTTCGATATACCGGGCGGCGGTATTGTCCCCATAAGCATCTATGTGGAAGATGAGCTGGTGCGTGCCGCTATAGGTGGCGTTGGTTTTGCAAAAGTCGGCGGTAATTATGCCGCTTCTCTAAAAGCGCAATCTAAAGCACAATCTTTAGGGTGTGCGCAGGTTTTGTGGCTTGATGCCAAGGAGCACAGCTTTGTGGAGGAAATCGGCACATCAAATGCCTTTTTCATGATTGAAGATGAGGTCATAACAGCACCGCTTCAGGGAACTATTTTACCCGGCATCACGCGTACATCTGTTATTGAGCTACTCAAAAAATGGGGCATAAAAGTTTCCGAGCGAAAGCTCAGGATAGAAGATATAGAAAATGCTGCAAAAGAAGGAAAGCTGAAAGAAATTTTCGGCAGCGGGACGGCAGTCGTAATATCTTCCATCTCTAAGCTGATGCGCAAGGATTACGAAATAATTGTAGGCGACGGTGGCATAGGAAAGCTTACACAGAGACTCTACGACACCCTGCACGGCATACAAACAGGCAGAATCCCGGACGAAATGAACTGGACTGTAGAGGTTTAGTGTAGAGGTTTAGCAAAAAAAACTTGCATTTATCGTGCGGCTGTGCTAAAATCGCTCCTGTACGTTGTGAGAAAAGAGGTGATTAGTTTGAAAGAGGGTATACATCCCAACTACCAACAGACAACTATTAAATGCGCATGTGGTGAAGTTATTGAGACCGGAAGCACCAGAAAAGACATTAGAGTAGAAATTTGCTCGAGGTGCCATCCTTTTTATACAGGCAAACAAAAACTGGTAGACACCAGTGGACGTGTTGATAAATTCAACAGAAAGTTCGGCCTGAGTCAAAGTCAGTAGCTTAGTGTAAACACGAAACCCGTGCTTTAATAGCGCGGGTTTTCTGTATGACAAAAGAAGGGAAGAGATATCTATGGATATATTTGATAAAATAGAGCAGAGAAGCGACTCGGGAGAGCCGGAGAAAGCGATAATCGTCGGACTCAGTGCCGACAGTATGCCGCTCCATGACCGCTCAACGGAGGAAAGCCTTGACGAGCTTGAAGCCCTCCTGGAAACAGCGGGCGGCACTTGTTTGGGCAGGGCGCTTCAAAACAGAAAAAGACCTGAGCCTCGCACTTTCATTGGCGAAGGCAAAGTAGAAGAAGTAAAAGAACTGGCAAAAGCAAATGATTGCAACGTGATTGTGTTTGACAACGAACTCTCGCCATCGCAGACGAGGGCTCTCACGGAAGAGTTTGAACTTCGTGTGCTCGACCGCTCATCGCTGATACTGGATATTTTTGCAGGCCGTGCGCAAACCCGAGAGGGCAGACTTCAAGTTGAACTGGCACAGTACAACTATCTTTTGCCGCGCCTTTCCGGAATGTGGACACATCTGGTAAGTCAAACCGGCTCAAGTGCGCCAATAGGCACCAGAGGACCGGGTGAAACTCAGCTTGAGACAGACCGCCGACACATTCGCCGGAAGATTGACAAACTCAGAGCGGAGCTAAATGAGGTTATCCGCACCAGAGACACGCAGAGAAGACTTCGTGAAAAAAACAATGTCTCCGTAATCGCCTTGGTTGGCTATACAAACGCCGGAAAGTCCACACTCCTAAACTTGCTCACGGGAGCGGGGATTCAAGCGGAAAACAGACTTTTCGACACGCTTGACACCACAACACGCAGGCTTGATATTGGTGATATTGGAGAGGTCTTGCTTTCCGACACAGTCGGTTTTATCCGTAAGTTGCCGCATCATTTGGTCAGTGCGTTTAAGGCGACTCTGGAAGAGCTTAAGTATGCCGATTTGATTGTTCACGTGATTGATGCCTCAAGCCCAGAGTGGGAGGAACAGGTACGGGTTGTTGACAATTTGATTGTAACTTTAGGTGCAGGAGATACGCCCAGGATTGAGGCATACAACAAGTGTGACAAGCTCGATGCCGATGTACGCCGGCGCGGCGACAACATAGTGATGATTTCTGCAAAAACAGGGCAGGGGACTGAGCAGCTTTTGAAAATGGCAGAAGATAGGCTTTCAGACCGAATACAGAAAGTAACTCTGAGGTTTCCTTATGACAAAGCAGGGCTTGTAGAAACCCTGCATAGAGACGGTACTGTAAAGGATACAAGATACCTTGAAGATGGAGTTGAAGTAGATGTTGTCGTCGGACTCAGCTTACTCGGAAAAATGAAAGAGTATGTGGTTTAATCGAAAATTTATGCTCTCGGGTGTGTCTTTTCATAAACTGCCTTTAGCTCGCTTTTGACGGCGCGAGCGTAGACTTGCGTTGATGAAATATCTGCATGACCAAGCATCTTTTGAAGCGAATGTATGTCAGCACCATTTTCCAGAAGATGTACAGCAAACGAGTGACGTAACATCTGCGGTGTTATATCCTCGCTGATTTGAGCTTTGTCCAGATAGCTTTTAAGAATTTTCCAGAACCCTTGTCGGGACATCCTGCCGCCGCCTGTGTTTACAAACAGCGAAGTCTCACCCTCAAGAGCCATATTCGGTCTTGAAAGAGATAAATATTGACTGATTGCTCTGGTTGCAGTTTGGTTTATGGGGATTTCTCTTACATTGCCGACTCTGCACTGTATGATACCTGTGACAAGGTTTATATCATCAACATCAAGAGCGATTAGCTCACTGACACGAATTCCTGTGGCATAGAGGGTTTCAAGCATCGCCTTATCGCGACAACCTTTTAAGTCTTTAACGCTGGGTTGATCCAAAAGTCGCTCAATTTCGTCACTTTTTAAGATTTGCGGCATCTTCTTAACAGATGCAATTGCCGTAAGTTCCGCTGCGGGATTCGGTTCTTCCATTCCGTTATCTTTCAGGCGCTTAAAAAAGGCTTTCAGGGATGCTATACACCTTGACACGGTAGCAGGTGAGCGACCGCTATCAAGCTGATGAGAAATATAAAACTGTAAATCCTCTTTCGTCACATCGTTAAACTCTGATTTTTCCGAATCACTGAGAAAATCATAAAACTGCTTGACGTCACGAATATACGATGATACCGTATTAGTGGACACACGCTTCTCATTAACTAAATAATCTTTAAATGAATCTATGTATTTTGAATCTGACAATAGAAAACATCCTCTCCAAATGCGCTTAGCTCCGTGTAGTTTATCTCACTATGGCGAAAGAATCAATATAAATATGAGAGTTTTTACATTTTTGGTTATATCTACAAAATTTTACATAAAGTGGTAGAAAAATTTTTTTGTGTTTATGTGCAGGGATTTTAGCTGTTTTCAGAAGCCGAGCGACATCACAAAAAACAGCGAAAATCGGTGAAAAGATGCGAAAAAGGAAGAAACAGCGAGATAACCGGTTATAAGCGCAAGAGTAAAGGTCAAAGATGGTCAAAATGCGAGTTGCCGTTCAGGTGTTGAAGTGCTATTATTGTGATTAAGGTCAAAGATAGTCAAAGTCAAAACAAAGTGTACGAGGAGGCATCTATGAGAGTCAGTGATGTAATAGCAGGGTTTATTGACGAGATGCTCAGTGAGGCGGGCGGAACTGCAGAGCTGCAACGCGCTGAGCTTGCCAGCAGATTTAACTGTGTACCCAGTCAGATAAACTATGTCATTTCAACACGTTTTTCACCGGAGCACGGTTACATAGTAGAGAGCAGACGTGGCGGTGGCGGCTACATCAGAATAAAGCGTGTCGCGATGGAAGCAAAGCTGCTCATAATGCACACAATCAACGCAATAGGCGATACGATTGATGCAAATACCGGAGCAGCGCTCATAGCAAATCTTCGGCAAAGTAAGGCTATAAACGACGAAAAAGCAGGATTGATACTCGCGGCAATAAGCGTGAGAGCACTGAAACCTGCAAGCGTAATGGAGAGAGACGAACTGCGGGCAAGTATACTAAAACAAATGCTGATGCACTCGGTTTAAGGCTCGGGTTACTCGCATATGACGAGCGGTTCACTCGATTTTCCGAGAATCTGCATCATAGGCGCCGTCTTCTCTCAAAAAAGAACACATAAACTGCTCATAATCTGCTATAGTGAGAGAAAGAAAAGCACGATAATAAGTATAAGCGAATAAATTACGGAGGTACAAAAAAATGAAATGTCAAAATTGTGGAAAAAGTGAAGTGGTTTTTCACTATTCTTCAAATGTAAACGGAACAGTATCAGAAACACATCTTTGCGCGGAATGCGCAGCGTCATACGACTTTGATTCAATCCTTGACTTAGGAGGCATATTTGAGGACTTGCTCCCAATGCGCAGCTTGTTCGGCAGCCGCGGCGGTATCAGCGGATTTATGCCTATGGCAATCCCTGTAGTGACCCCTGAGCGATTGGTGCCGTTCAGAGTACGCTCGCAAACCGATGCTCCGCAAAAGCACGTGGCACAAACATGCGATTGCCGCACCGAAACGAAAAAAGAAAGTGTCGAAGTAGATGAGAATATATGCAGACTGCGTGAGCTGAATGTTGAGCTTCGCACAGCGATTGAAAACGAAGAGTTTGAAAAAGCGGCGGTACTCCGCGATCAAATAAAAGAACTCAAGGTTTGATCGAGGGGGGAAGATATGAGATTTGGCGAAAAATATACAGGTTTCTCTGAGCGGTCGATAAAAGTCTTTGACTTGGCACAGCAAGCTGCTGTTGAGATGGGACATGAGTATATCGGTAGCGAACATCTGCTCTACGGGCTGTCGCATGAGGAATCAGGACCGGGTCCCGCCACTAAGTTTCTCGGTGATGTCGGACTACACAGCAGTCTAATCTTTGATTTGATTTTAAAACATAAAGGGCGAGGCAACCATACGGAAATTCTTCCGCATGGCTTTACCCCCCGAGCAAGGCGAATTGCCGATGTTTCAAGAATTGATTCGCTGAACAGAGGTTACCCTCAGGCAGCACCGGAGCATCTGCTTCTGGCACTGCTCCGTGAAAGCGAGTGCGATGCAGCCAGCATAATCTACATGACAGGGCTTGATAATGAAAAACTTTTCTCTGACTTTTTGAAATTGCTCAGCAGCAACGTATTTCGCCCGATGCCCATAGCCGCAAATGTTGGCGGCAAATCACAAGAGAGCAGCACAAAAATGCTTGACCAGTTCAGCCGAGACTTGACAGAGGCTGCCGGAGCAGGTGCACTTGACCCAGTTATTGGCAGAGAGTCTGAAATAGGGAGAGTAATTCAAATTCTCTCCAGACGTACAAAAAACAATCCTGTGCTCATAGGTGAGCCGGGGGTTGGCAAAACAGCCATAGCCGAAGGACTTGCACAGAGCATAGTTGCAGGAGAAGCACCCGAGACACTGCTAGACAAGCGCATCGTAACACTTGATCTGAGCGGAATGCTCGCCGGAACAAAGTATCGGGGAGATTTTGAAGAGCGTATAAAAACAGCGATAGATGAAGTCCAGAAATCAGGCAATGTGATACTATTCATAGATGAACTTCACACCATAATAGGCGCAGGTGCAGCCGAGGGTGCCATAGATGCGGCAAACATCATTAAGCCTCTGCTTGGCAGAGGGGAGATGCAAATAATTGGCGCAACAACCCTTAACGAATACAGAAAGCACATTGAAAAAGATGCCGCTCTGGAGCGTAGATTCCAGCCTGTAGTAGTGGAAGAGCCTTCGCCGGAGGATTCGGTCAACATCCTCAAAGGCTTGCGCGATAAGTACGAGCAGCACCATAAGCTGAAAATAACGGATGAAGCTGTCGAAGCTGCTGTAAACCTCTCAAGCAGATACATAAATGATAGATTTTTGCCTGATAAAGCAGTTGACCTCATAGACGAAGCCTCTTCACGGGTGAGGCTTGATAAACTAAAACTTCCGGCGGATTTAAAAGAGTTGGAAGCATCAAAAACAGAGCTTATAAAAGAAAAAGAAGAAGCAATTCGGGATCAAGATTTTGAGCGTGCTGCAAGTGTCCGTGACCGCGAGCGTGAGCTAAATGAGAAAATCACAGCAGCCCGTGAAAAGTGGGAGAAAGCAAAGAGCGGAAACACAAAAAATGTTGATGCAGAGGACATAGCGGAAATAGTCTCCGGCTGGACAGGAGTTCCCGTTACGAGTATTACACAAGACGAGAGTGAGCGGCTTCTGAAAATGGAGGACACACTTCACGCACGTGTGGTAGGTCAAGATGATGCAGTCACTGCTGTTGCAAAGGCGCTCAGGCGCGGACGAGTAGGTCTGAAAGACCCAAAGCGTCCTATCGGTTCGTTTTTGTTCCTCGGTCCGACAGGGGTTGGAAAGACAGAGCTTTGCAAAGCCCTGGCAGAGGCGATGTTCGGTGATGAAAGTGCCATGCTGCGCATAGATATGTCAGAATACATGGATAAGCACACGACCTCTAAAATGATTGGCTCACCGCCGGGATATGTGGGTTATGATGAGGGCGGAAACCTGACAGAACAAGTCCGCCGCAGACCTTACTCGGTTTTGCTCTTTGACGAAGTGGAAAAGGCACATGAGGATGTATTCAACGTAATGCTGCAAATCTTGGAAGACGGTATGCTCACAGACTCCCAAGGCCGCAGGGTAGACTTTAAAAACACCATCATAGTTATGACCTCTAATGCAGGGGCACGTAACATAACGGAAAGCCGTACAAAGCTGGGGTTTGCATCTGATGAAAATAATTCTGACGGCGACCACGAACAGATACGGGAAGCTGTGATGGATGAAGTGAAACGTCTGTTTAAGCCTGAGTTTCTAAACAGGATTGATGAGACGATAGTGTTCCACAAACTGAGCAGTGAGCATATCAGGGAAGTCTGTGAAAAAATGCTCGATATTGTAAAAGAACGCATGAAAAAAGTCGGTATTGATATGTCGGTTGATGCTCTTGCGATAGATCTCTTGGCAAAGAAAGGCGATGACCCGATTTACGGAGCCAGACCACTGCGCAGAGCCATCCAGAGTGCAGTTGAAGACACCGTCGCCGAGCAGATGCTGGAAGGAAAAATCAAAGACGGCGATTCGATAAAAATTACCGCAACGGACGATAAAATCGAAATAGCGTGATGGATGGAACAAAGGAGTTGGGGGGTTAAGATGAAAATAGCATTAGCCGGGATGGGGCATGAAAGCAACACTTTCAATAAAGAGTGTACAGAGCTTAGTTCTTTTGTGCTGATAGACGGAGATGATTTCTGTAAGCTCAGAAATATTGACAGCTCCGCAAACGGATTTTATGAAACACTCAAAACAAGCGGAGCAGACGTAGCTCCGCTGTTTTTTGCAAGCGCAATACCCTCGGGCACTGTGAGGCGCGATGCTTATGATTACATAAAGTCGAGTATCATTACTAAACTCCGCGACGGGGGAGCATGGGATGCTGTTTGCCTGGCACTGCACGGTTCAATGGCTGTCGAAGGGTTATACGACCCGGAGGGCGATTTGCTGGAAGCAGTGCGCAGTGTTATTGGCAATGAAATCCCCATTGTGTGCGCACTGGATATGCATGCCACTCTCACGGAGCAGATGGCGCTATGTAGCGATGGATTTTCTGTCTTTCGGACCGCACCGCACATTGACTCGTTTGACACAGGCAAACGAGGAGCGGAAATAATGCTGAAAATTCTCAAGGAGAAAAGAAAAACGGTAAATGTGCTTGTAAAAATACCTATCCTTGTTTCCGGTGAGCAGAGCGAAACCCGCGTGGAGCCCGCAAAGGCGTTGTTTGAGTCGCTTACAGAGTATGATAAGCTGCCTGACGTGCTTTGCGCATCATATGTGATGGGATTTCCGTGGGCAGATTCTCCCTTTGGCGGTGCGGGAGCATTGGTCACAGGCTGGTCAGATGGTGAAAAACAGCTAAAAGACCTGGCAGATAAAATGAGCAAAATATTCTGGGATAAGCGTGCCGAATTTACGTTTAGCACTCCGGCTATGCAGTCGCAGGAGGCCATCGAAGCTGCACTTTGTGCCACAGAGTTTCCCGTGATTATTTCAGACTCAGCAGATAACCCTACTGCCGGAGCCTCACAAGATACCACGCAATTATTACGGCTCATGATTGAAAGCGGCATGGAAAACGCTGTATACACTTGCGTAGCCGATGCGAAGGCGTATAAGCAGTGCGCCTCTCGCACAATTGGCGATGAATTTTCCATCGCATTGGGCGGGCGCACTTCTAAAAAGGCCAGCGAGCGGTTAGAAGTGTATGCAAAACTAAAAAATCTGGCGAAAATTCAAGGTACATCGTACGCGGTAATGCAAGCTAAGGGTGTAAAATTTGTTGTTTCGGACAAGCGCTGCGCCACGTACTACCCTGAAACACTGAGGGAACTGGGCCTTGAACCGACTGGCTTTAACGTGATAGGCATAAAAGCAGGCTACCTAAGCCCGGAATATCAAGACATCAGCAAGCTGAGCATACTCGCACTGACAGAGGGCGATACTGCACTGGAGCTTAAAAACCTACCATACAAAAAAACACCACGCCCGATATATCCGCTAGATTAAGCGAAGCAAGGGGACGGGGGTTGCTGCTTCACTGCTGAAGCAGCAACCCCCGTCCCCTTGCTTCGCTTCCCCCGTCAGACTGCTTCGAGTTGCCTATTTCATGTTCTTTTTCTTGTACCTGCGCAGGATTTCAGCTCCTGCGACCAAAGCAACACCAAGTGTGCCAAGCACAATCGGGAGAATCATCCTGCCTGTGATGCCTGTCTGCGGAACTTCGTGCGCAACAACAGGTGCAACAACAGGCGCTGCTCCGGTATACCCCTCATATACCGCTCCTCCGGGCGGCTGCACATGTGCCGCTGCTGTGCCGGTTATGTTCTCATTGATTAGAGATGTTGCTAATACTGTGACCGTCCCGCTTTCAGTCGGTCCGGCGTGTAGTATTCCGCTATTACCGCTATAAATGACTGTGCCGGGGCAAGTGGTTCCGTCGAGTGTCCATCTTATGCCTTGGTGCGGATTGTCTCCACCGAATACTTCTGCCTCAAAGCGGTGAGTTTGACCCGGCGATATAGTGACGAATCCGGGAGTTATGACTATATTGTCAATCGCAGGTAGAAAAGTTTCCCATCGCGCATAAAACGTTATGTTCCCTGTTATCCTTACCGGGAAGCTTGCCGCAGTTCCGCGTGCCGCCGCCTGAGTTGTGTACCAACCGTGGAAGTGATACCCTGCTCTGACCGCGTTGTTTTGCGGTGGATTTATTCTTGTGCCGTAAGATTTATTGTCTAAAACATAGGTTGGATTGTCACTAATAGTCCCGCCATTCGCATTGAATGTGACTGTGAATGTTTCTTCTCCTATCGTATCAAACGGAATAGAGGCTCTGATTACCGTGGTCGGATTGTAACGTTCAAACTCAACCTCTGATCCATTTACCAGCACAATTACATAGTCTGATCCATCATAAAACGTCCAATCAATTGCTTCGATGTATACAATTTTGGTGTAACTTGCACGTTGGAAAGTCTCGTTCTCCGGATCCCATCTGGTTCCTGTTCCGAGCTCGAACATATGCCAATCCTCGGAAGCCCCAATTATGGTTACGTTGAAGTCACTTTGCGCATAACCCACTATTGGTGGCGGAATTTTTATTCTTAGTCTCCCGACGCAGTCAGGGTATTCGTAGTCGCAGCTACCCAATACCTGCCACACGCAATCAGGGGTACCGCAATAATTGCATCCAAGCTCATCGCACATATCACACGGGGCACCATTTGCCGCCAGCACAGTCCCCATCGGCAGTAAAGGCATAGCTCCTAATGCCAGCATAAGGCACAGCACCAGTGCCAGCAAGCGGCTAGGTCCCATCGTTCTTCCTATAATCTTTTTCATTTGCATACCTCTCCGTCTTGACCCCTCTGCGAAGAGTCATATTTTAGTGTGCCAAACAGGGCAGGGGGCGGTTCGACACGCTCGTCAACAATACTATACTAACGGCAACTATCAGTATAGTACCCATGGTAGTATAGTTGGCATTTTTTTGTGTGCCGGAGGACGGTTCATAAAGCAAAGAAGTTTTGGAAATGTTTTGCCCACTTATCTTGCTCCTTGCGGACTTTTACGGCGAGTAGTGTATCCGTCCGACTCAAAAAGCAGCCTTTCGGCTGCTTTTTGTTCGACCGGGTTGCCCGCAGAATGTCACAACACGCACTAGCTGGCTAGCACCGGGGCTTTCTTTGCGTTGCGGCGGCGCATGTAGAATTTGAGGATTTCAACGGCGAGCAGTTGCATCAGCGCAAGACCTGTGATGAGAATCCAGTGGTAGTAATGTACGTATACCACGCTGAATATATTCATGAGAGGCGGCCATAGTGCGACAACCAGCGAGAAAGCGATAGCGCCTAAAACAGCGAAGAACACGCCTTTGTTGGACAGGAACCCTGCCTTGAAGATTGACTGGCGGGTTCTGGTGTTGAATGTGTCAATCGTGGAAGCCCAGCTGAGTACCATAAACGCCATAGTCATGCCGACTTCAAAGTTGCCGAGGTATCTCATAGCAAATATGTTTTCGAGAAAACCATATCCAAGTGTCCTGCCGAGCTCTGCAACATACTGCCCGGTATGTGCACCCCATCCGTACCAAACAACCTGCATATACGCATCAGCAGTTGCAGGCGCTACCTGGACAAATGCACCAATGATAAACGCAGCGAGCGTTATAATGGAAAACGTAACAGCACGTACAGCTATGAACAAGCCGACATCTTGGGCAAAAACTCCCGCACCTTTAGGGAGCGGTCTTCGCTTCATGACATCGGGCTCTTTCATCTCGAAAGCGAGGAAGAAACCCGGGATGCCGTCATACACGACATTTATTATGAGAATCTGGAGTGCAGTAAGAACCGTGCGGCCCAGCACGACCATGCCTGCCAGAAGCACAAAAATCTCAGCGAAGTTAACGCCCAGCAGGAACTGAATGGTTTTACGGATGTTGTCGTATGATGTGCGCCCTTCGGTAATTGCATCAACGATGGTGGCAAAGTTATCGTCAGTGATAATCATATCTGCCGCACTCTTTGTAACCTCTGTGCCTGTGATTCCCATAGCCACACCAACGTCGGCGGCTTTGAGCGCAGGAGCATCATTAACGCCATCCCCGGTCATTGCTATGACCTCGTTATGGGCAGACCATGCGGCGACAATCCTGAGTTTATCCTCGGGGCTGACTCTTGCGTAGACGGAAATTCCGCGCACCTGGGCAATAAGGTCAACATCACTCATCTCGGCGAGATCTACACCTGTCATTGCGCGGTCGCCCTCTTGCATAATTCCTATTTCTTTAGCAATAGCAACTGCGGTGGCCTTGTGGTCGCCTGTTATCATAACAGTCTTGATGCCCGCTTCCTTTGCCCTCTTGACAGCATCCTTGCTCTCGGGGCGCGGTGGGTCAATCATCCCGACCATGCCGCGAAATTCATGCCCGCTCTCAAGCTCTTTTTCGCTTAAATCCGTTGGCATCTCGTCATACTTCTTTATGGAAACAGCTATCACGCGCAGGGCTTTATCAGCGTAAGAGTCATGTATCTCAGTAGCTCTTTTGAGAAGCTCGGGATCCCAGTCCACGGGAATGCGGTCAAATGCACCCTTGGTGACTGCTATATATCCATCGCCATCCCTGTGCAGCGTTGTCATGCGTTTTCGCGATGAATCAAACGGTATCTCATGCACACGGGGATAGTCCCTCTCTGCTTTTACCCTGTCAAGTTTCAGGTCGTGGAGCAGGCGGATAATGGCAATTTCTGTCGGGTCTCCAACTACGTGCTCTTCGTTATCCTCGCCGTATGCCTCAATGACAGCGTTGCTGCAAGATGTCATAATTTCAACAAGCATCTTCTGATCTGTATTGAAGTTTTCCTTATCCTTTACTGATATCGGGTCGTGTCTCACATGCCAGACGTGCTGGATTTTCATTTTATTCATCGTGAGTGTTCCGGTTTTGTCAGAACATATGACAGAGGTGTTGCCTATGGTTTCAATGGCGGGAATTTTACGGATAATTGCCTTTTTTTGAACCATATTAAATACGCCATATGACAAAATCATTGTAACAATGATAGGGAGTGTTTCCGGAACAGCAGCAACACCAAGCGCGACAGCGAGGAAAAGCATATGAATAAAATCGTTGCCCCAGCCGACAAAGCCAACAGCAAACATCACAACACCCGAAATCAGCGCAATCACAGAGATGCGCTTGGCGAGTTGCTGCAACCTGAGTTGCAGAGGTGTGAGAAGCTTCTTTGTCTCTTTTAGCAGCCGGGCAATTTTGCCCATTTCCGTGTTCATTGCAGTCTCTACAACGACAGCTTTTGCACGCCCGCCGGTGACAAGGCAGCCTGAATAGACCATGTTGAGCCTGTCGCCGAGAGGAGAATTTTCTTCCACGATTGCATGAGGTTCTTTGTCTACAGGTTGACTTTCGCCTGTCAGTGCAGCTTCTTCAACTTGAAGGCTGCTCGCTTCGATGAGCCTTGAATCCGCTGTTATGACATCGCCGGCATTTAGCTCCACTATATCGCCGGGAACAAGCTGATTTGCATCGATGATTTGTTTTGTGCCGTTTCTTATTACAGTGGTCTTAAAGGTGTTCATTTTCTTCAAGGCTTCCAAGGCTTGCTCAGCCTTGTTTTCCTGATAGAGACCGAGCACGACATTTATTACAACTATCGTCAGGATGATGACGACTTTTGCCCAGTCGCTCGGACTGCCTCCTGCTTCGCTTTGCATATTAATAACCGCAGCAATAGTAGCAACGATTGCTGCCGCAATCAATATGAGTGTTGGAATTTCTTTGAGATGATGAAGGATTTTTTGAAATATTGTTACCTTTTCTTCTTCTTCAAACTCGTTGAGCCCATACTTCTGTAGGCGATGCTGAACTTCTTCACCTCGAAGCCCACTTGTTGCATCAGTGTCTAATTTCTGTAAAATTTCATCAATTTTGCCTGTAACCCATAGCAATGTGCAATTCCTCCTCATTATATTTTTATCTTGCGGTGAAACCTAAATTCCCCCATTATCTACCTTATCAGCTTGCGAAGTTTATGTCAAGAACCATATTCACAAAAAATTGATAAATATTATGCACAAAAGCTTGTTTAACTGAGCAAATACGAAGCCGCCTGTCGCGCTGTTATTTCTTGCCCACATAAACCAAATGCTCCGACCAACTCAGGAACTCCGGCTTTTCGTACAGTTTTTCGGAAATGCTCAAGAGTGCATCTTTGACTTCGGGTGTTTGCGCCATGAAGTTTTCTTCGTTCGGAGCAAGTACGCCTTCTTGTCCGAACAGGTGCAGTTTTTCAAGGTTGAATTGCTCCATAAACGGCAACACCTTATTTTGGTTGATGAAAAATGCCTCTGTAAATGCACTGCCTGCAAAATTTTCACCCGCAACCAGCGGTATGAGAAACCTTTCCTCGTGTGGTTCGGCAAACTGCTCGGGGGCTTCCCTGAGCATAAACACAAGACCGCCGCTCATACTGATGAATGCCACAAACAAGATTCCGCCCGGCTTGAGCAACGTTAGCGCAGAATTCACAGAAAGAACTCGATCGCGCTCTTCAAGCAAATGATACATCGGACCCATAAGCAAAACGTGGTCAAATTGACCTGTGACGTGCTTGTCCACCTCTCTGGCATCTCCGCAAATGGCTTTGACAGGCAGGTTTAAGTCTTTTGAGCGATTTTTTGCAAATTTAATATTCTCCTCGGAAAAGTCAAAAAGGGTAAGCTCACACCCTCTTTCCGCCAGGTAGAACGTGTAACGCCCCGGTCCGCCGCCTATGTCCAGCACCTTGTCGCCGCTCTTAACATAGCGGTCGAGCATACGGCAGGTCAGCAAAAACTCAGGTCTGCCGTCTATGCGGCTCCATTCGTATTCCACGCTCTGATTGTAGTGCTCTCTCACGATTTTCATTGATTCATTCATTTTTATTTGCCTCCCAATAAATAAAATAAAACGGCTAAGGTTTTGTGAGTATCCTTAGCCGTCTTTTTGCTTATTAAATAGTACACGATATAGCCTATCTCAAATAATGCAAACAAGGGCTAAGCCTGTAATTCCCCGCCGGAAGTACAGACATCGTATCGGTATTTTTGCAGTTTAAGTATACAAATTTAGGCACAGCCCTTGCTCCTTTCGCAAAGTTTTATTGCGATATACTAACACGAGCCACGGGGGATGTCAATCGAAACTTTCTCTTGACAATCCTACAAAAAACAAAAGAAGCGAGGGGACGGGGGTTGCTGCTTCACTCCTGAAGCAGCAACCCCCGTCCCCTCGCTTCCTCGATGCCCGATTGCCCTGCAAAGATTAAAATGGGTTCAACTTTAGGCATTTTTGTCCTCCTGTTCTATCGGTTTACCGATATTCATCTCCTTGCGCCATTTGGGGGATTCTTCGCAGTCGGCGTAATACTCGTCCAAACGGCTTATTTTGCCGCTTCGTGTTTTAATCGACAACATCAGCCATGAACTGCTTGGCGTACCATAAACGGCACGTTTCAATGCGTAAGCCGTTATCCCCTTGCTCCTTGTCATATGCAAACTCACCCAGCATATCACAAGGAAAGTCGGAACATTGACCACAATGCTCCAGCCCTCGGCCTTCGCAACAATCTTTTACAGGGAAAGAATCACCCCAAAAAGGCTTTTTTATGTTTGTACACCCGGCACAACCAACTTCTTCCTTGTATTTGCACCGACTGCACAGTATTCCGCAACGTGATTCAATCATATTCGCCACCCCTTTTTCTCTTATAGTAGCATAGCAAACACGACAACATCCTGTCGTGTTTGTTTTTTACAAAAAAGCTGATAACTTACGGTATGTTCCTGCTTTACTCAAAATAAAATAATTCTTCAAATTTCTTATCTAAAGCTATGCAAAGAATTTGCTCCTTGCAAACGTAGCCATATTGTGCTACGCTTTTGCTCAGTGAAGAAGAATTTTACAGCGACATAAAGAGGTAACCACCATGACAAATAATGAAATATTCAGTGCTATGCACGTGAAACTTGACGACACACTTCCGAAATACCCTGAGTTTGAGCAGGGCATACGGCGTGCGCCGAGCAGGGGATTTCGGCTTACCGAAGCGCAGACAAAAACTGCGCTCAAAAACGCCCTGCGGTATATCCCCGAAGACCTGCACAGCGAGCTGGCGGACGAGTTCATGCAAGAACTTGTCACATACGGGCGCATTTACGGCTATCGCTACCGCCCCGCGGGTCGAATTTGGGGCAAGCCTATTGAGCAGTATAAGGGAAACTGCACGGAAGGCAAGGCATTTCAGGTAATGATTGACAATAACCTTGACTTTGAAACCGCACTTTACCCATATGAACTTGTAACATATGGCGAAACAGGCAGCGTTTTTCAAAACTGGATGCAGTATGTTCTGGTAAAAAAATACCTTGAAATCATGACACAGGAGCAAACGCTCGTGCTCGAGTCGGGACACCCGCTTGGGCTGTTTCCTTCGCGCCCCGATGCTCCGCGTGTAATAATAACAAACGCTCTGATGGTGGGAATGTTTGACAACCACGACGACTGGGAGATTGCACAGGAAATGGGTGTGGCAAACTATGGGCAAATGACGGCGGGAGGCTGGATGTACATAGGCCCGCAAGGTATTGTCCACGGCACATACAACACCATAATGAACGCAGGCAGGCAACAGCTCGGCATACCGCAAGACGGCGACCTGAGAGGAGTGCTGTTTGTCACTAGCGGTCTTGGCGGCATGAGCGGAGCGCAGCCGAAAGCCATAGAAATATCAGGCGGTGTCGGCATAATCGCAGAAGTTGACCTATCCAGGATTAAGACACGCCACAGCCAAGGCTGGGTAGGGGTGGTTTCGGACGACCTTGACGAAGTTTTTAAGGTGGCACGTGAGCATATAAAAAGCAAAAAAACCATTTCCATCGCCTATCACGGAAACATAGTCGATTTGCTCGAATATGCCGTGGAACACGACATTCACATACCGCTTCTCAGTGACCAAACCTCTTGCCACAACGCCTATAACGGCGGTTATTGTCCGCAAGGCATGACATTTGAAAAACGAACACAGATGCTCAGTGATGACCCTAAAGCATTTGAAAAAGAAGTAGACAAGTCGCTTCGCCGCCACTATGAGCTGATAAAAGCTCTCTCAGGCAAAGGCAGCTACTTTTTTGACTACGGCAACAGCTTTCTAAAAGCCGTGTATGATGCAGGGGTCAAGGAAATTTCAAAAAACGGCATTGACGAAAAAGACGGCTTTATCTACCCATCATATGTTGAAGACATCATGGGTCCTGAGCTGTTTGATTACGGTTACGGTCCGTTTCGCTGGGTATGTCTCAGCGGCGACCCCGAGGATCTCAGGAAAACCGATGAGGCGGCGATGTCGTGCATTGACCCAACTCGCAGGGGGCAAGACCGTGATAACTGGATTTGGATTAGAGATGCGGAAAAAAACAATCTCGTTGTCGGTACAAAAGCGCGTATCCTCTACCAAGATGCCGAAGGGCGCACCCGCATTGCTTTAAAGTTTAACGAAATGGTCAAAAACGGTGAGCTTCGAGGTGCTGTCATGCTGGGGCGTGACCACCACGATGTCTCGGGCACCGATTCGCCGTTTAGAGAAACTTCCAACATCAAAGACGGCTCAAATGTAATGGCGGATATGGCGACACAATGTTTTGCGGGCAACTGCGCAAGAGGAATGAGCCTTGTCGCACTGCATAACGGGGGAGGTGTCGGCATCGGTAAAGCGATAAACGGCGGCTTTGGCATGGTGCTTGACGGCAGCGACCGCGCGGCAAAAATCATCGAGTCAGCGATGATGTGGGACGTAATGGGCGGAGTAGCACGCCGCAGCTGGGCAAGAAACGAAAACTCGATTACAACGAGCGTTTTGTACAACAAAAACCAAGCAGGAGCAGGGCATATCACCCTACCCGCTGTTGCAGATGAAGCACTTATTGAGCGTGTAGTGAAGCGGGGGGACGGGGGCGCTGCTTCGTAGCATAACGCTAGCAAAAGACAGGTGAAGCAGCAACCCCCGTCCCCTTGCTTCAACAAGCATATATTTACCCACTTTTACTTGACAATACAATAGAATTATTGACATACTACCATTTGTTTGTTAAAGTGAGATTGTGTGATATGTGATAAATATAGTGTTTTTATTAGCACTATTTAAGCTCGTGCGAGGTGAGCAAATGTCGAAATATAGAGCTGGGTCTTTACTTAATGATTTACGAAAGCGTACTGCGCTTGCGCGTGAAGTGATGTTGCTGTTTAGCGATATTGATGAGTCGAGCCTACGCCGGATAGAAAGCGGAAAACAAGAGCCTAAGCCCGAAACATTTGAAACACTTATGAAATCCATCGACTTTCCCATGGAAAGTTTTATATATTCGCCATTGGAAAACTATCCGATGGAAGTAAATTTGCTATGCGACAAATTAACTCAAGTCCTAGACATTGGAGATATTGGCATAGCTGAAAAAATTCTGATAGAGCTTAAAAATGCGGCGCGAGTCGATGATGGAATATTCTTGCAGTTTATAATGAGCAAAGAAGCAAAGTTGTGGGAACTGCAAAATAAGCCGCCAAGTGAAATTTTTCCTTTAATTGAACGAGCAATGGCAGAGACTTTTAAAAACTTTGATTTAAGCGACTTAGACTATAAGGTTTTAATATTGGAAGAAACGGAGTTGGTGCACACCAGTGCACGAGTTCATGCAAAATCTGGAGATGTTGATACGGCAATAAACATATTAGAAAAAATGGTTTCAGCCATGCTAAAACTCCCCGAAGCAGATAAAGATAAGGAAAAGCAACTCACATCAATTCTAATGTCGTTATCAAAACTATTGCTCCAAATAGAAGAATATGATCAGGCCATCGAAATATGTGATTTGGGGGCGAAATATTCAGCAAAATGGAAGCAAGGTCGCCTAAATCCAGATTTTGAGCTCACCAAAGCTTTTGCATTGCTTGGGATAGATAAGGCGGACGAGTGTAGGGGACTATTACAGCAAGCTTATTTCAGCTACATGCTACTTGGTGAAATAAATAAAGCGCAAAATGTCTTGGTTGTTTCCAAGAAAGATTTCGGGATTGAATTTGAGTTGTATGGTGTGGATAAAATGGACATTTCGCCACAACAACGTATTCCATATAGCAGAGGAAGTGCTGTGAAGTGCAATAGCTTCGGGGCTATGGTCAAAGCTTTAAGAGAAAAAGCAAAACTCACACAACCAGAGTTATGTTACGGAATCTGTAGTGAGCCGACATTATCCCGCATTGAAGATGATAAGTTTCAGACAAACTTTTTTACAATTGAAGCAATAATGCAACGGCTCGGACGAAATGTTGACCTGTATAAAAATTTCTTTCTATCAAAAGATGAATTTCTCGCAATGCAGCTCCGAGATAAAATCAATATCAGCATAATAACGATGCAGCATAATGAGGCATCTAGGTTGACTAGCGAACTTGAGGAGAATAAAATTACTAAAAAAAGTAATGTGCTGAAACAATTTTTGGCAATGTCAAAAGCGCGGTTATTTTATGTTGCACAGTCGGAGCCTCCAAAAGACTATCCGGACATGTTGCTTGAGTCACTAAAAATCACTTGCCCACAGTTTAGTGAACAAGAAATTGAAAATTGCTATTTTTCAAATAATGAAATTGCGTTAATTAATTTATATGCTGGCTATTTTATCGACTCAGGTGATAGTGCCAGGGCTACAGAGATTTACAAGCGTTTACGCAATACCATCGAAAGAACTTATGTTGATGAAGTTGAGAAGTCTCGTGCATACGCAACGATTTTGCTCAACTACTCAAGTGCGCTTGGACGAACGGGTCGTAGATTAGAAAATATTGCAGTCATAGAAGAAGGAGAGCATTTTGAGCGAAGCCGGGGGCGTTTGAGTGAATTGGCGGGTTTTGCATTTAATAAGGGCTACAATCTTCTCATGCTTGATAGAAAAGAAGAAAGTATCCCCTATTTTGCGATGGCATATTACGGAACTGCATTGTTTGCGCAGTACGGTCAAGAGCTCTATTTAGACATAATGCGAGAAACCGCAAAAAAACATTTTGATATTGTTTTTGATTAAGAATCTTTTATTGGTCGTGGCGGCAAGAGATCGCGCGGCGTCACACGCATACTCCCAAAATCATAGTCCAAAGATTCTGCTACAACTGTGCCGCCAATTAAAAACATACCGGCAAGCAATAAGCCTGCAATTCCTCTTCTGACTGTTTTCATAGTTAGCTTTCCTTTCTCTGTTGCTCATGATTGATTAAAGCAATTATGAAAGTTTTTTATTCGTACAGATGTATTGTAAATTTTTGATGAATTTTTGGCAAGGCGAGTAGTGAAAGTTTTTCTTTCACTACTCGCCTTGAGGTGATTTTGAAAATATGGTATTGTTATGGACTAGTAATTGTGAGGCTCGCATTTGAGTAAATTTTAACAATCGACTAAAAACATCAAATATACGAGAAGTTTGAAATAAGGCGAAATGCTGCGAATGAGTGAGCATAACTGAGAAAACTAAAATTTAGAAAAGAGTGATGCATATGATTGAGTAATATCAGTTCATTACACTTCGGTTTTCGGCCAAAGTAACGCAAATGGTGCAGATTGAAATATTCATTAATTAAAAAGGTGACGGCGGCACTGTTTGCAACTATGTCAATCAGGCAGTCTGTTTTGGAAACTTAGAGTTCATTTCGTCAAGCAGACCTAAATGGTTGCACTATTTAAGCAAAGTTTGTACCAATTATAAGACTTTTTAGAAAGGAGAGAGTGTACCATGAGTCGAAGAGTTAAAAAAGCGGCGAGCATGCTGTTTATAGTGTTGCTTCTTTTTAGTAGCATGTTTACGATAGCATATGCATCAAATATGACAAGAACCAGAACTAACACTGTAAGGATGAGCAATAATAATATTTCGATGCCAGTAACAGCTAACTATACTTTTAATTCTGTTGGGAATCGATTGGTTAGCATTAACTCAGTCACTTTTGGCCCCAGAACTTCTACTAATCCACCCTATCGACAAGTATATCGCCCTCATTATATAGGTCATAGGTGTAATGTTGGAAGTGTAACTATTACTGTAGGTGTTGATGCACAACTTGTTTCAAACAATGTTTGGGTTTTAGTAACAGGGACAACTCCATTTGGGTATAACTAACTTATTAGTGAACAATAATGTTTTGAGTGGAAGTTTGGAGAGGGTTTATTAAAAGTCGTCTCCAAATTTTCAACTCAAAGATTATTTCCTTTTAGGATGTATTTATTAAGCATACTATCAATAATACTATGCTTAATATGCTTAATAAAATGGTGAATCCCTAAATTTCATTTACTTTTACAAGCCTGAATAAAAGGAGAATTGGATTGAAGATAATGCTTTTTTTAAGTTTATTAATACTTAGCTGTGTACTTCTTCTCGCTTGTGGGGACGATTCAAGAATTGAGCCGAATACAGACACCAATGATTCGGTCGTCTTTACCAGAGAATTTATATCGCTGACAGTACCCGATGAAATAATTGGGCTATGGGTCAGTGATAATCGTATATTTTACTATAACTTTGCACCCGATACACAAAATGTGTTTCAACTTGTCGTGACGTCTATGGACGTAGATGGAGAAAATCGACAAAAAGTTAATTTACCTGTATATAGAAGCAACTTTATAGGCATTAACCATGTAGATGAGAGCTATTTTGAAGTTCTTTTATCAGATGAAGAAGCCGTTGTTTATATTAAGTTTAACCAAAGCGGTCAAGAAATAAACAGGCAAGACTTTAGCGGAGTTGAAGTCAACAGACCTTGGCAACCCCCTGTAAACCACGTATTCTTCACAGATTGTGGGCATGTTCTTTTTGCGAAGTCTGATACTCGAAGCACAGAAGTATATATACTAAATATGGATGACGGTTATGTTGAGACGGTACAGTTTAATGATCCTGTTCTTGGTATAACAAGCTTAGAAGACGGTCGGGTAATTGCGTGTTTTCGGTCGGACAACGGTATTGTTTTCAAAGGGATTGATGTATTAACGGGGGAGGTTATCGGTGTATATCATTCATCAATTTCTCATGTACTCAATATGTTTCCCAATGATACTAATTCACACTTTGATTTAATAATCAATGATAATATGTATCTTTTTGGTTACATTTTGGAAACAAGAGAGCAAATAAATATCTTGAATTGGATTGAGGCAGGGTTTCCCGGTACTTTTGATGCACATATTGCTATAGTTCCGGATAGTCATGTTTTTATACTCAAAGGAAGCCGAAGTGATTGCGGTGACTGGGATGCAAATATTCATTTTCTAGTTCCTTCAGAACGTGATGAGACAAAAAAGGAAATAACTCTTACTTTAGGTGGATTATTTATTAATGATGAAGTTCGGCGGGCAGTTGTAGAATTCAATATGGAAAACAATGCATATCAAATACTAATTCACGATTATTCAAATGAAGCAGGCGGCTGGGAAGCAGGACTGTTACGCTTGCAGACAGAGCTAATTGCAGGCCGTGGGCCGGATATATTATATGACCCTTTTGAAGATTGGGCAGCCAATAGTTTTTTAGTTGACCTTTATCCGTTTTTGGATGCAGACAGTGAGTTGTCACGGACGGACTTTTTCCCTAATGTATTGAGGGCACAGGAGGTAAATGATTCATTAACTACGATATCAAGTGGATTCATAGTTTTGACAATGATTGGAACGGTAGATACATTAGGGCATATTGAGCCAACTTCGTGGACTCCTCAGGAAATGCTTCGATTATTGGAGAATAACAATCAGATGCCTATACCCTTCGGTCGCTGGATGGACAGAGAAAATTTCATAAATATTATGATACAATTCTCCGGAGATGATTATATAAATTGGAGTACAGGTGAAGTTAATCTATATAGCGAAGAATTTATTGAACTACTAAATATTGCAACACTTTTACCCGGCTTTGGTGATATGGTGGATGAAAGTGATTATGATTATGTCAGCGAGTTTGAAAGACTATATCGCGGAAAACAATTATTAGCATTAAACTTGCTTGGTAGACCGGATCTTTATCAAGTATATTCTGTTGGATGGGGTGGTGTTTATACGCTTGGAGTTCCGACTTTTGAAGGCGGAAGACATATTATACAGCCGAAAGAGGGACGTTTAGGAATTAGTGCGGCTTCCGAAAATCCTGATGAAGCATGGTTGTTTCTTCGACGGTTTCTGCTACCTTCCTTTGAGGGTGAAGGAGGATTTCCGATACGTATTGATTCATACGACAAACTTATTGATGAATTTATGACACCAATAATTGTGGATGGAGTAGAGCTTCCGCGACAATATTTTGGATTTGCAACAGGGGATATTGTCCCGTTATATGCAATGACACAAGCCGAAGCAGATAGTTTGCGTAGCATTATTTACAGTGCTGTACCAATCGGGCGAGGAATAAGAGATAGATTGTGGAATCTCATAAGAGACGACCTCAATGCGTTTTTCTTTGGTGTAAGAGGAGTTGAAGATACCGCTAGAGTTATACAAAATCGTGTACAAATCTATCTTTATGAACAACGATAAAACTACTGTGTGAAGCAGCAACCCCCGTCCCCGCGCTTCAAACACAAAAATGTGTTATGGTAATGTTAATATATAGTACACAACAAACACAATAAGGCGACAATGAAAGGGTGTGGAGTAATGCAAATAAATGACGAAATAGCAGAAATACAAGCGCTGATTGCAGATTCTGTACCTGTTCTGCAAATTTATATTTTTGGCTCATATGCCGATGGTACACATGACTCTGACAGTGACTATGACTTTTATGTAGTAATCCCCGACGACTCTATGCGCCCGTTGGATGCAACCAGAAAAATCAGCATGGCATTACGCTCAGTAAGAAAAAGACCAATAGATGTTTTGGCGGGAAGTGAGAGCAGATTTAACAAGTTTAAGAATATATACTCAATAGAAAAAGAGGTTCTTGACAAAGGGGTGAAGTTGTATGGATAGAGTTGTTGTCGATGAATAGCTAAAATATGCCGAAAACGACTTAGAGGTAGTCCGCATTTTGTCAGGAAGCCATCCTATGCAATTGGAGATAATTTGTTATCATTGTCAACAAGCTGCTGAAAAATCTTTAAAAGCATTCCTTTTATTTAAAGACCTGCAGCCACCTAAAACTCACAACTTAGAGAGTCTTGTAGACTTATGCCGAGAACAATCACCTGAGTTTGATGAAATTGTTGAAGAATGTGAATATCTCAATCCTTTCGGACTACAGCCTCGTTATCCGTTTGGATTTGAGCTAGTTGATAGTGATGCTACAATATCTCGGCAGAAAAGCGAGTTTATAGTATGTTTTGTACGGAAACATATTTGTTAGGAAGCTTAGGAAGCAAGGGGACGGGGTGCTGCTTCATAGCATAATGCTAGCAAAAGATGGGTGAAGCAGCAACCCCCGTCCCCTTGCTTCCGGATAGGAATGGTTAGTATGCACCTTATTAGACCAGCTACTGAGCTAAAACAAAAAGCTCTTGATTATCGGCAAGCACATTTTGACCACAATGAACAAGTAATAGCGGGCGACAATGGATTTGATGAGGCTGAAACATATGAAGATTGGTTGGCACACCTCAAGAAAGTCGAGGCTGGCAATCATGAATACTTGTTACCATCATCAACGTATTTTGCAATGGTTGACGGTAAAATTGTGGGAGTTGTAGATATTCGCCACGAACTAAACGATTTCCTTTTGAAGTCAGGCGGTCATATAGGGTATAGCGTACATCCCCTTGAAAGATGCAAAGGTTATGCAACAAAAATACTGCGTCTTGCCTTGGAAAAATGCAACAATCTCGGTATTGAGAATGCCCTTGTTACGTGCAATAAGGAAAATATTGGGTCACAAAAAACCATTCTGCACAATGCAGGAGTGCTTGAAAACGAGTATGTTTGCGAAAATGGAGGTATAACACTTAGATATTGGATAGAGGTTGCAAAATTTCAAACACCTTGACAATATGCTTCTGACGTTGTGGTTAAGTGTCTAAAAATGCTTATTTTTTGCGCAAACTTGGCGTTTCATTATCAATCCAGATTTCAATATCCTCTGCAATATCAAATATTGAATTGTCTAACGGTATTCTAATTCCCTGGCAACCGCCTTGACAGGGTTCACCCCTCTTTCTGTCACAGCCATATCCGTTCGTAATTTTTTCTTGCAAAGCTAAAGGGAACTTCTCAATTATTTCTGTATATTTATTTGCCATTTTAGGTCTTACAAATATGCAATATCCGTTTTTCATAGAAATAGAAATTTGCCACACGCTTAAAGCGTATATGTCTGAGGGAGATAATGTCTTTTTGCTTTTGCTTATATCCGCATAAGCAAAGTTAATATCTCCTAATATTCTAATAGAACAAGTCATTCCCATGTTTGTATAACGCTGATGTAATTTCAAAGCAAATTCTTGAACTTTATCGGGCAATGGGTGCAAATAATCCTTTAATATTTCGTGTGTTTCGGTAGACTCTGCTTTTATCGGTCTGTAATCGCACAATAAAAGATTATGGTCATTCCAAAATCTTCTTGTCGTTCGTAGTTCCATATTTGCAACCGACAGGGCTTTTAATCCTGTAATCGTGATTGGATTATTAGGGTATGACACTTCTAATGGTAGTGCTTCCAAAATTTTTATGCTTTTTGAATCTAAATCAATATTGCTAAAATCAAATCCGCAAATGGTTAGAAACTGCAAGCATTTAGTCATATTTGAACCTGTAATTTTAGACGCAGTTTGTGACGATATTTGTGTCACTAATAGTGAGTCACCAGTTTCTGCCAATACTCCGTGATAGCCTATTTCGGCTAACAGGTTTGATATACCGTCCAAAAAAGGATAATCAGTCATACTACTTGGCTTGTTGGGCGGAGTGGCGTACAAATGACCGTCCAAAATTAGACGGTCAAAAAATAAATATAGAAAATCCCTAAATGCAATAACCCCGGTTCTTATGCTTTCTTCGCTTGCAATGTTGCCAAAAAGTGGATTTAGCGCATAAACTTCGGGTATGTTAGTTGGTATCAAGTTTTTCATAAATGTTGCAACTTCGCTGATTGGCTTTAGTGTTACTTTATGATGTGTACTCATTTCATCGCCTCTCCGAAGCAGGGGGTTGCTGCTTCATCACACCAGTGCAAACGATAGTTCGCCGCTTATGCACAGCTTTTCGTCCACGAAACCTTCACCTTTTATGAAGTAGAACGGACCTTTTCGCGAACTCTTAGTCGTTTTAAACTCAATTGTGTCGCCCGGAGTCACTTTCCCTTTAAACTTCATGTTTTTTATACCTACCAAATATGGCGTGACATCTTTTTTATCTGTGCTTATGAGCAGACACGATGACTGTGCCATCATTTCGCACAGGATAACACCCGGGACTACAGGATTCCCCGGAAAATGTCCTTGCAGAAAAAACTCATCGCCCCTCACAGTGTAACTGCCAACACTGATTTCTCCGTCCAACTTGGCTTCGTCTAAAAGCAACATGGGTTCTCTATGTGGGAGAATTTGCTTTAATTCTTCTTTGTTCATATGCGCCGCTACCTCTTTTCTTTCTGAAGCGCGGGGACGGGGGTTGCTGCTTCATCGCTTCATCAAATACGTGTCAAATACGTTGACATTTATTGCGATTTTAGTGTAGTATGGCAGGGGGTGCAGTAATTTGCAGTAGGATAATGTTTGGCAATTACCGGGATTTAGCTTTAATTAAATTAACGGAAAAAGATGCAACCAAAGATTGGTTTAAAAACTTGGGGAAGGTGTAGAGAAAGGTCGAGTAGTGTGGCATTTGCCGGAAAATGAGAGGAGAATCGCATGGAAAGCAATGAACAAGCAATTTGGAGTGTAGATCTGGATTATTATTTGGAGCGTTATGCTCTCGCAGAGGCAAAAAAAGCTGTATCGGAAAGTTCTTATGGTGTAGGCGGCTTATTAATCAACCTCAAAACAAAAGAAATTATTCATCAAATGCACAATACTGTAATTGCACGCAACAACGACACAGAACAGTTACGGCTCAGCGACCCAACAGCGCATGGCGAGCGGCAACTGGTAGATTGGTACTATGCAAATAAAACTGCCATGAAGTTACCTGAGCCAAGTAATATTTTAATCATTACAACCCTTGACCCATGTTGTATGTGTACAGGTTCTATTTTGTCCGCCGGATTTAAGGTTATCGTTGCCGCACTAGATGACCAAGCAGGTATAAATTGGGATAACAATTGCAGTTTCAAACCTTTTGGGAATGCTGAACTTCAAAAAATACAGCAAAGTTTCATCTATCCGGCGATTGAAGGTGAACCGAAAAGAAAAGCGTTTGGCACAGTACCCGTCTTTAACCAAAAATCTTTCTTAAAAACTAATGTTGACTCATGCTTCAAAGCATTTGTTGATGGAGCGAATGTTGCACGTAATATCATTAACGATATTGTTGATTTAAAAGATTCAAAAGACATCAAAAATCTGGAGAAAACTACACCAACATCGCCTATAATTACCACTTTGAAAAACGTATATCCCGATGCTTTGAAATATCGGGCAGCAGAACCCGGAAAACCTGATAAAGGTTTAGCTGAGTATCTTGTGAAGGCGGCAAAAGAAGATAAAGCGAACGGTGGAGATGGTGATGCTGTCGCTTTTCTTGATTGCTTTGGTAATTTGCTTATGTGCAAAGGCGGGAAAAAATCACTCTCACCAATCAGAACGGCATATATGGAAACAATACGAGCCTACCAGAAAATCAGGTATGACCTGTCAACACACAGCAAAGATGCGCTTTGTTATTTAAACGAGCCGAAGTTTGGATCATTTATTTTTGTTAAAGGCTTCGATTGCGGAACACAGTCATTTGCTGATTTGGGTGCTTACGGCTCGACAATCCTAGGAACACTCAGTAACGATAATAATTTGCAATACATAACTCCGAGGGTTCCGCAGAGAGTGCTTGACACATATATAAGCAATATGCCACCGCGATACAGGAGCTTGATTAAACCCAAGCGTGTTTTGGACAATGATTTAATCAAAGCGGTAGAGAAGCAGGGGGACGGGGGTGCTGCTTCATAGCATAATGCTAGCGAAAGATAGGCGGGGAGCAGCACCCCCGTCCCCTCGCTTCTCTCTACCTCCATTGTCCGAGCATGGCGATGGTTGCATCAAGTGCATTGCCTGTGACCCAAATGTCTGGCGCGATTCCTACGCCCTCGATTAAGTGCCCTTCGGGAAAGACATGCATTGTAGTTCCGAGCCCAAAAAGTATACCGGAGCGCGGTAACCAAAGGCTTCCAAATGTTAAGTCAAAATTGAGCGCTCCGTTTGTGTTGCTGCCGATAATCAGGGTGTTTGTCATGTTGAGTATTAAATCTGTGAAACTCTCTGCCGCTGAAGCACTGAATCTATCGACAAGTAAAATTAGCATCTGTTCTCTATACACAATTCTGTCAGGTGGTTCTTTATCCATGACTGTGTATCCATAGCCAAAAGGTGCCGGATTCATATATCTGCTGAATATTTCCTCGGATATGTGGAAAAAATTATCGGGTGTGCTCTGAGCTACTGACTGCATAAAATCAGTATAATCCCAAGCCCTCAGACTAACATAATTTGAAGGGATGAGTTCTCCTGTTAACAAATGCAACCACTGTCTTGGCAAGCCTCCGTATCCGCCGCCGTTTGAGCGAATATCCACAATTATTACCGGCTCATCCACAAGCTCCTCTGCAAAAGATAGAAACTGCCTTGCGTGAGCGGCATCGCCAACTGCGCTTTCGGGGAAATTCATTTGCCTCACGGTTACAACGGGAATCCCTTCAATATGCTGTAAACGCGGTGGAATAAAGTTGCGCCTTGTTGGATTTTCTCTCTCGAAAGAAACAAACTCGCTTGTGCCATCGCTGTAGAAAAATTCGAGGTCAAGACTGCCGGGAAGATATTCCTTAGTCAGCAAAATAATAGGGCTGTAGAAAAACTCGCCACTTTCATTCATATGCAAATGCATAAGATCATTGAGGTTATACTCTGCAATTTGCACAAGATAACGCTCAGTGGTTTTGCACCTAAACCCATATTCGGACGACAAAAACTCCAAAGTGTCTTGCGTGTGATAAAATGCTGAGCTTACTTGTTTTACTGCTTGCAATTCTATATGGAAGTGGTTATCTATAATTATTCTTGATAAGTGGTTATGGAGGGTTTGTGAAAATGTATCCACAGAAATCACGTCATCGTCGTAGTCTTCAAGATATGCCAAAATATTTGACAATGTTTTACCAAAAATTTCGCTCCCGCCAAAGTAGAGGTAGCCGCCATATAAATCATGTATTAGACCAAACAGTTCCTCGGTATCTGCAATAGCATCTGCGATAGATACATATTCTGTACGCTCCGGCATAGTCATAAAGTTGTGCAAATCCGCCGTCGTTGGCACCCGTCCTTCTGTGAGCTCAAGTAATCGGTTATAATCAGGTTTAATTATCGCTTGCCGCCGTAAATATGCTTTGTTCAGTATATCGCCAAGGGTTAGTGGCTCAAGAACCTCTGTGTCCGTTTCGTCGGTATATGATTCATTGTCTTGGTTATTTCCATAGTTGACTTGATGCTCAATGTCAGATAAATCATTGTTGTTATTGTGAGCATACTCATCTTGCCCATTCGAGCAAGCAGTGAGAGCGGTAATCAGCAATAAAAAGTGTGATAGTATGAGAAATTTTGCAAGAAATAGCTTCATGAGTATAACCGCCTAACTGTGTAGAAAATGATAGCTGATTATACCATGGGTGCAAGAAAAAAAGCAAGTGAAGCAAGGGGACGGACGGTGTCAAGTTGTTCTGGGTTTTTCCATGAAGAAATATTAGCTGACATATTTTAGTTTACTAAGAGAATCAAGAACAACTTTAGTACCAGAGGTTTTGCCGGATATTTTGTTATCTTTTTCGAA
>Ga0209755_10001364_pt1 | contig 38511 bp, 37 predicted proteins | sample TergutCo191P1_FD_187301 | JGI IMG/M metagenome (GOLD analysis project Ga0209755, IMG submission 187301) | Cornitermes sp. P1 segment gut microbial communities from Petit-Saut dam, French Guiana - Co191P1 (SPAdes) (version 2) | ecosystem: Host-associated > Arthropoda: Insects > Digestive system... | reverse complement strand
TATAGATAAAAAATTATTAAAATATTATAGATGCAAACGTATTATTCAAGACACTTATTATTTTATTAAGGAAATACTTGATTTAAAATATGATAATGAAAGAAGGAATGGTTGTTTAGGAATATTTAAAAGTTTTTTTGAGTCAGGCAATGTAATAGAAATGGCATTAAAAGAATAAGGAATATAAACAGAAAATACGGCACATAACAAACGGTAACTGCAAAATGCCCTGTTCGGACATTTTGGGATCCGTTCGGCTAGGTCATGGCTAAAGCCATTCCCACGCCTCACTACACCACATTTTTTTGTGCCCGTAAAATGCTGCGCATTTTCCTTATCGGGCACAAAAAATCGTCAGTTACCTAGAACGTTATGTGCAATTTATCCTTGACATTATTGGAAAATTGTTTTATAATAATGATCAAAGGAAATGTAATTGAAATTAGCAGTTTTATCTGACATACACGGTAATCAAATCGCTCTTGAAGCTGTTTTACATGATATTGAAAAAGAAAAAATAAACCATATAGTAATTTTAGGGGATCATATTACCGATTTTCCTCAAGAAACCAAAAATACCATTAGAACAATAAGATCAATTACAAATTTTGTATTAAAGGGAAACCATGAAATAGTTATAAATAGCATGGAAGATGGACAAAAATATCAACAATTTCTTGCAACATATTTGACATATAAGGAATTATCTGTAGAGGAATTAAATTATGTTAATACATTACCTGAACAAATTTCATTATATTTTAGCGAAAATGTAACAATCCGTTGTGTCCATGGGTCTCCATCTTCGCCTTTTGAACATATTTATGAAAATAAAGATAAAAAGAATATTGAAATATTGGATAAAATACAGGAAAGAATACTTCTATGTGGCCATACTCATGAACAATGGTATAAAAACATTAACAATAAATTAATCTTAAATCCAGGATCTGTTGGAATCAATTTTTCTGGTAATAAAGCGGCTCAATATGGAATAATTCATATAGAAAATAATGACATTAGAATTGAATTAAAAAATATTGAATATGACTTCAATTTATTTAAAAAATCGTGTGATTTAAGCATTCCATGGATTAAGTTATGTATTTCCGGAATAGAAGACGGACAAGTATATACAATGAAATTCTTGGAAGAAGCAAAAAGTAGATATAATGTATGGCCTATTCCGGATGATTTATGGAATGAATTATTTGCGGAATGGTGTAAAAGAAAAATAATATAGAAGAAAAGGCCAAACAGCACATAACAAACGGTAACTGCAAAATGCCCTGTTCGGGCATTTTGGGCTACGCAAAACCGCAGTCGGGCTTGCGCCCTTTGTGCGGTTTTATCTCCGCCACATTTGGGGCAGGGGACATTAGCTGCGCAAAGTCCTATAACCTGCCCCAAACGTCAGTTACCTGTAACGTTAGGCGACAGTTTGGGTATACAGTTAGCTAAAATTGTTCGGAATAACATCAATGTTATGTTTTTGAGGTTTTTAAATTCTCTCTGCTACTTTGAAATATTAAAGTAACAATCAAAACGCTTTGTTGTTTGAAAGCGAGGAGCAGGGGTTTTATATTGGAAATAAAATTTAGAGACTAAAAGGCTCTTTCCTTAAAGGACATAAATTAAAAGTATTAATATTATTAGCTATATATTCCGAACAGCCAGATCAGGCTTTTAAATAAATTATAGAATAATAATGGATTAAAGGAGTAAGATTCCAAACCATCGCCTAACACACGCTAAACGCTCCGCCGCCCTTTCGAGCGGCTCCGGGCTACGAAAAACACCAGTCGGACGTGCGCTAAGCGCTGGAACGTCCTTTATGGTGTTTTTCTTCGCCACATTTTTTTGTGCCTGTAATAATGCTGCGCATTTTTCTTTATCGGGCACAAAAAAACTTCGTTTAGCTTCTCCGTTAGACGAAATACAGGCTAGGATCATTGAAAAAATAATAAAAAGATCAAAATTGTTCATAAATGTATTGAATAAAATAATAAAATAATGTATAAAATACTAAAGGAAAATAAAAAGGAGATAAATATGCCATTGGTGAAAGTTGAAATTATTAAAGGAAAGGATATAAAATATAAAAAGGCAATTTTTAATGGTGTTCATTCTGCATTAGTAGAAGCATTTAAGATTCCAGAAAATGATATAAATCATCGAATTTATGAATTGGACACAGAAAATTATGAATTCCCATATAAAAGTAATCAATATACATATATTGAATTAACTGTATTCAAAGGCAGAAGTTTTGAAGCAAAAAAGATACTATATTCAACAATTGTAAAAAATTTAAAAAATGATCCAGGAATAAATGGAGAGGATATATTAATTGTTATTAATGAACCACCTTTGGAAAATTGGGGAATAAAAGGTGGAATACCAGCAAGTGAAGCAAATATAGGATTTAAGATAGATGTTTAATAATAAATTAAAATATTAGTGTACGCCTGTACTTCGTCTAACAAACGGTAACTGCTGCGGGCGCTGTTCGCTCCCTCGGGGTTCAGTAGGCTAGGTCAGTCGCTACGCTCGTTCCCACGCCTCCCTCACCCACATTTTACCAGCCCTGGTCTTGCTGCGCAAGCCCTTATTCGGGCTGGCAAAACGTCAGTTACCTAGAACGTTATGCGAAAGTTGCGCAGACACACAAAGTAAACAAAAAAATGAATAGAAAGGTAATAAAAATACTTTTTGCCCCGCCTTAATACGTCTCGCAGCGCCCTCCTTGGCGCTGGGACTGGTAACAAAAAAGGCAAAAAGAAGAAAAAAAGCTTTTTAGTGTTGCAAAAAACTATCAATTATTAATATAATTGCAAAAATGTCTGGAAATATAGAAATTAAAGGAGTTTATTGTATGAAAAACAGGTTAATAGGCATTATTATTCCCGTAATTGCGCTCTTGGCTTCATGCGTCTCAGTGTCAAAGGGAAACCGCGAGGCGTGGCTTAATGGAATCACTGAATCAGGAGTTGTTGGAAAATGGTTGTGGGTAGGAACAATTGATATAGACGGTATTTATAATGATTGGTTGAAATTGGAGAGCTTTATAATTCCGCAAATATATTTGGAATTCAATGCAAACGGCATTTACAGCTATATACCGGAAACGAATGGAGAAAGAATTATTGATCAATGCCTTTACCGAATTGAAGGAAATGAAGTATATAATGGTGGGTTAATTGAGAATGATTTTAATAGAAGTTTAAATCATTTATTAAAAAATGGAGGGTTTCACACATATACTTTTGATGCAAGCACGCCAAATGTGTTAACGCTCAAGAGTCCGAAGCTAGATTTTACATTGGTGTTTAACAGGTTTGATGTTCAGATAGAAGAATTTACTACCTTGGAACAGGCCGATGGTATTGAAAGCGCGTTGCAAAATGCCTCTAAAAAAATAATAACTTCATTGTCAAAAGGTAAAAATATTGCCATTTCTAATGTTTCAGCGGAAGAAAAGGATTATTCTGATTTTATTGCAAATGAACTTGAAGTCATTTTACTTGATGCCGGTTTTGTTGTATTGGATAGAAGCCAGTTAGATGTTATCAGACAGGAACAAAATCTACAGTTAAGCGGCGCTGTTGCTGATAATGAAATTATTTCAATAGGAAAATTTTCAGGAGCTAATTTTGTAATATCAGGCTTAATAGACGGCTCGGGGCCTACAAGGAGGCTGCGCCTTAGATTATTGGATGTTGAAACAGCGCGGGTTATTACAGCCGCTTCCGAAAGATTTTAGATAAGGCAGTGCACAATTCATATAAAACCCATCCATCACTCAATGGCGAGCCGTACTTCCTTCGCAATTCAATTTGACGAAAACCGAAGGAGGCAAAACAGTCTATATCAAAGCCACATGGCAAAAAGGAAGTGGCATAATAGGTCAGTGGTCAGAAATAAAGAGTGCGATAGTCCCATAAAGTTTTAATGATAAAGCATTAATCCCACGCTTTGCGCCTTCCATGGCGCAAGGCGGTTCGTCATGTGGGCAATAAGAATATTAAAACATTATAGTATTATAAAAGAAAATAATAAAAATAAAGAATAAGAAAAAGATCGAAAAGCGCAACCTTCGCATAACAAACGGTAACTGCTGCGAGCGCAGTTAACGCCCTCGGGGTTCGGTCGGCTAGGTCAGTCGCCTACGGCTCGTTCCCACGCCTCCCTCACCCACATTTAGCCAGCCCTGGTCTTGCTACGCAAGCCCTTATTCGGGCTGTCAAAACGTCAGTTACCTAGAACGTTATGCGCAATTAGTTTTGAATTGAAAAATATCATAAAAGTATTGACAAATTAAATTCATATGTAATAATCTATATTAATATGATTGAAGAAATGGATTTGTTGAAGATATCAATCGAAACAAAAAGATTATTATTAAGTCCCTTATCTAATGATTATGCAGAAAATATTTTCATGGAATTTACATCGGAAATTACAAAATATATGTATCCAAAGCCATATGAAAATATTCAAAAGACACATGATTATATTGAAGAACAGTTATTAAAATTAAAAAGAGAAATTGAGTTAACATTAGTGATATTGAAAAAAGAAAATAATAAATTTATTGGATGTTTAGGTATATATGATATCAATACGTCTAAACCAGGATTATGGATATGGATTAAAAAATCATCACAGAATAATGGATATAGTTTGGAATCAATGGCAGAATTAATAGAATGGGCACATAAATATTTAAAATTTGATTATTTTGTATATCCAGTTAGTAAAATAAATATTGCAAGCAGAAGATTACCTGAAAAAAACAATGGCATAATAATGGCTGAAGAGAAATCCTTAGGAGAAGCAGGTAATGAATTAGATGAATATGAATATAGGATTTTTCCTAAAAATCAAGAAAAATAATATAAGAAAAAGCAAAACTAACAGCGCATAACAAATGGTAACTGCTACGGGCGCTATTCGTGCCCTCGGGGTTCGTTCGGCTAGGTCAGTCGCCTACGGCTCGTTCCCACGCCTCTCTCACCCACATTTTGCCAGCCCTGGTCTTGCTGCGCAAGCCCTTATTCGGGCTGGCAAAACGTCAGTTACCTAGAACGTTATACGAAATACCGCCCTAAGATGATCTAAATAATAAAGTTGAATGTAAAAATATATTTTGAAAATATTAAAATAGATAGGGTTGATCTTTTTGAAGGAATAAGATATTTAATAAAAAGGAAAGGAATAATTATGGAACAAAACAATGAAATAAAAAAAGGTGCTTCAAAATATATTATTATGGTAATGATACAAAGAATAATAGGGATTATAATGTATTTTATTGCGGCAGGAACATTATCTGATTATAGAGGAATTACAAATATTTTACTTTATTTTATATTAACAATAGTTGCCAGTATAATAATGTTTAGAAATAATAAAGAAACATTAAACGAAAGAGGTAAAAAACAAGAAAATACAAAGAAATGGGATAAAATTATTCTTCCTTTTTTTGTTGTTATATCTTGTTATGTAATTTATATAGTTGCTGGACTTGGAAGCAGATTTAATTGGGAAAAATTACCTTTATTTTGTTTTTATATAGGCATTTTGTTTTATATTGTTTCATGCGTTTTTATGTTATTACCAATATTGGAAAATAAACATTTTGAATCAACATCACGTATACAAGATAATAGAAAACACAGCGTCGTAAATACTGGACCATATAAAATAATACGACATCCAGGATATTTAGGAATTATAATGTGGTCTATTTCTTGCGTTTTAATATTCGGAACATTATATGTTTCAATTATTTGCTTTATAATAATTTTATTAATATGGGTTAGAACTTATTTGGAAGATAAAATGTTAAAAAATGAACTGGAAGGGTATATGGAATATACAAAAGAAGTAAAATACAGGTTAATTCCATATATTTGGTAAATAAAATTTGAGAAAATAAAATAAGGCGGTACTTCGTATAACGTTCTAGGTAACTGATGTTTTTTTGTGCCCGATTTGGAAGATAACGGAATAGAGATAATAAAAGAATATACTATTGATTATAAAGAGAAAGACGGAAGAATAACGAAAGTTATAATTTTGATTGGGAAAAAATCGAAAACAACGTAAAATGGACAGAAATGTTAAGTATGGGTTTTTATTAATGATTATACTTGTTAATCATAAAGATAATAAAGGAGAATAAAATGATTAAAGTAGGTATTTTAGGAACTGGTTTTGGAAGAAATCATGCGGAGCTATATAAAAAAATAAATGGATTTGAAGTTGTCTCTATATTTGGAAGAAATACAGAAAAACTAAAAAATATTAGTAATGAATTAAGCATAAAAACAACGTCAGATATTAATGAAATTATCGAAAACAAAGATATTGATCTTATAGATATATGTTTACCCACAGAAATACACGCAAAATGGGCAATAGAGGGGTTAAAAAATAATAAACACATCTTTTGCGAAACTCCATTAACTTACAAAACAGAAGAAGCGGAGGATATTAAAAATATATCATTGAAATATGGTAAAAATGTTTTTGTAAATATGTTTTTAAAATATTCCACGCCGCATTTTACAGCTTTGAAATATACTAAAGAGGGAAATTTAGGGAAATTATTAAATATACGCACTTACAACAGTACTTCACCTCGTTAGGGTGATTTAGGTTTACAGAAAAATATTGAAACTTTTCATATTCATAATATGGATTTCGTTTGTGAAATTACAGGGTGTCCGAATAGTGTTCTTGTTTCTGGTTTGGAAAATAATGGAAAATCAATAATTACAACAACTTTCAACATTAACGATATTCATGTTGTTCTTGAAAGCAATTCAAATATGCCTAATTGCTGTCCATTCTCAATTGGATTTGAACTTGTTTTCACAAATGGTTCAATTTGGTATGACGCTAAATATGGGGAATATACAAAAGAAGAATTTATAATATTCAAAAATAATACAAAAACAGAAATATTAAAACTGGATAAAAAAGATGAATATGAAGAAGTATTGAAAGAAATATTAAATTGTATTAATAATAATATGAAAAGTGAAATGCTGGATGTTGAAGCCGCATTAAATACTGTAAAATTAAAGAATATGATTATTACAGCAATTTAATGCTATAAAATATATGGGTATTATATACACAATTGGAACATCAATACATACTATTGACTATTTTTTACTGATATTAGAGAAATATAATATTAATGCTGTTGCTGATGTTCGTTCTATTCCATATAGTAAACATACTCCTCAATATAATAGAGAGACAATGATTAAATATTTTGAAGAAAAGGAAGTATGTTATTTTGATTTTACCAAAGAATTTGGAGCAAAAAGAAATGAACTAAAAGCATATACGAATAATATTATTGACTATAGAAAAGTTGTTAATTTACCTAATTTTTTACATGGTATAGAAAGAATTAAAGAATGTGTCAATAAGGGATATAATATCGCTATATTATGTACAGAAAAAAATCCTGTAAATTGTCATAGATTTTATATGGTTTCTAAGTCATTAAATGAAGTATTGAAAATTAATATAGAACATATTTTGTTTGACGGCTCATTAATAAATCATAAAGCCTTAGAAAAAGAAATGTTAAGTATGTTTAATTTAGAAAATGAATTATTTAATGATTCTAAATATTTATTAGAAATAGCTAATGATAAAATAAGTAAAAAACATACATTGTTGAATAAATGTACATTGTAAAATTTACAATATAAGGAGAAATTAAATATGTATAAACATCATCAGGAATCTATTGAAAATATGGTTGCTCATTATCGTGATAACCCTGAAATTATTGCGTTATTTTTGGTAGGTTCAGTTGTAACCGGCACAGAACGTCCCAATTCAGACCTTGACGGCGTTGCCATAGTATCACAGGAATATTATGAAGAAAAGAAAAAAAATCATAAAGAATGTGAATCTGTTTTCGGTAAATGTACTTATGAAGGCGGTTATTTTGATGTTCATTTTATGACTCGTCAAATTATTGAAAATTTAGTAACTAACGGTACTGAACCTAACAGGAACAGATTTACAAAAGCGCAAACTCTTTTTTGTAATCAGCCTGACTTGCTTGAACTTGTCGCAAAAATACCTGTTTTTCAAAAAGTAAAAGCGGCGGTAAAGCAATTAAAATTTTTGCTGTACGTTTAAACAATTTTATTCATACTATTGGTCAATTTGTAAGCCGATTGGATTTATGAAAAATCATACAGCAAGCGCAATGGTTTATAATTTATACCGACTGATTTTAATTGAGAATGAAATGCTGTTTCCTTCTGTACGAAGATTGGAAGAATATGTAGTAAAGGCTAAAAATAAACCTGACGGTATTGTAGAAAAATGCAGAAAATTCATGGACGATTTAACAGATGATGACGCATTATCATTAATTGAAAGTTATAAAAATTGGACATCGTATGATTTTCCTAAGGACTTCCAATTTGTAATAAATAATTTTGATAATCCCTGGGAATTTAATTAGATAAATGGACAGAAATGTTTATTAATACTTTTTATTACAATTATAATTATAGTTAAAATGCTAATATGATAAGAAATATACCAGATTATTTGACTCGTTATTATTCACCTGATAATGACCCATTTATCTCACTAAATGATCTTCCATTGGAAGAAGCCAATAAAGCTAAAAAACAGCATTGCATGAAAAACAATATCGGTGAATTTTATGCAACGGATGAATATTTGATTCATAGACTTGAGATTTAAAAATGGATTTATAATCAACTCTTATTAAAAGGTGGGAATCCAAATAATAAAGTACCAATATATATGTGTTTAGGTGAATCTCCAAAAAGTGAATATGATGTAAGAGGTGATATACAAAAAAATGCAATGGAAATAAAAATACCTTTGGCTTTTATGGATTTAAAAACAATTACATTTACTTACCCTGATAGTATGTATGATTTCATTTTAGATACAAATAATAAAATAATTGGAGGAAAACGAACAAATAAGCCTAAAGTTTATTTATATAATGAATTGGAGATAATAATAAAAAAATACAAAGACGGTAATGAAAAAATGGAAGATCATTATATTGAAGCACAAATATGGAATAGAAAACAATTGTATGAATATTTAAATGAATGTAGTAAAAGCAAGAATACCTTCGCCTAACAAACGGTTACTACTCACAACCCTGTTCGGGCGATTCGAGTTCCGCTCGTAAGGCTAAAACCAATTTGAGAATATAAATTAAAACAAATTAACAAATGGTAAAAAATGTTTAGTATTGAATAAAAGAATTATGTATCATTAACATACAAAAACTTAAAAGGAAGGTTTATTATGTTAAAGTTACTTAAATTGTTATTCGTAGGAAAAACTAACTCGGCGCTTTCTGATATTTCTGCTTCTGAAAGCGGAACAATGGAAAAAAAGAAATGCCAAAATTGTCTTAGAAGAATAAATTTTGATTATGTAAGATGTCCATTTTGCGGTGGTTCTAATTTTTATGAAGATTAAAAAGTCATGCGGATAGTTTTACAGATGAGGACATAATAATAATAACCGTAAACAACGAAAAATGGACAGAAATGCTAAGTATTAAAATAAGGCTTTTTGTAATATCTAAAGTATGGATATAAAAAGCGACAATTCAACTACAAAAAAGATTTTTACAATCGCATTGCCGTTAATTTGGCAGCAAATATTTCTGCAATTACAAATTTATGTAGACAGGGCATTTTTGGGTCGTGTAAACTCCGAATTTTTCTCCGCTATCGGCAATGTTTTAGTTCCCTATTATGCTATTATTTCTACCATTACAGCAATTTGCACAGGGACTACAATTTTAATCGCACATAATATCGGAGCAAAAAATGAAGACATGAGCAAAAAATACGCTGAAAGTTCATATTTGGGAAACACGATTATTTCTGTAATTATGTTTGTATTTTTCTTTTTCGGCGCAGGTTTTATTTTTAAAATAATGGGAGTGCAGTCTCCCATACTGGAATACAGTATATCGTATTTGAAAATAATATCGTTTTCCATGATTTTTTTCGGCATTTATACCACTTCTGTTTCTATAATGCAGGGGGTGGGTTTAACGAAAATTATTATGATTACAGGCATTATAAGCAATGCGCTTAATATTTTACTGGATTATTTATTAATTTTCGGGAAATTTGGTTTTCCAAAAATGGGAATAGAAGGAGCTGCTCTGGCATCGGTTATTTCAATTACTGCGGCTGTTCCGATAATAACAATTTATGTATTAAAGTGCCGGAGAATGCCGTTTAAAATAAATTTTACTGATGTAATAAAGGCTGAACTTGTAACATTTAAACAAGTCCTTATAAAGGGATTGCCAACAGGATTTGAAATCGGGCTTTGGAGTGTCGGCGGTATAATTGTAATTGCTTTTTTAAACAGATTAGACGCTGTATCTGCTGTAGGCGTATATACTCTTGTTTTCTCTATTCAATTAGTGCCGCTTTTCTTTTACACAGGGTTGGCTCAGGCAACTCTTACCCTAGTAGGATTTAAAACAGGGGAAGGCGAGCATAAACAAGCTGTCGGTATCGGCTTTAAGGCGGCTTTTTACTCATTAATGTTCTGCGTTGTTTTTGCCGCATTGTTTATTCTTTTTCCTAAAAATATTATGGGGATTTTTACAAATGATGTTTCTTTCATTGAAACGGCGTCAAAATACTTTTTAATTGTCGCTATTACAATGTTTCCGAAAGCGTTAAATATTATCATGGGACACGGCATAAGAGGCATGGGCGATACTAAATGGATGATGTACACGCAAATTTTCGGCACTATATTTGTTGTTGTACTAGCATATATTCTGTTATTTCATTTTAACTTGGGGCTTATGGGAATATTTATTACTTTCCTTGCGGATGAAACTATAAGGGGATTGATAAATATGTTCAGGTTCTGGTTAGGCAGGGAATTTTACAGGCTTTAACCATTGCCAGGATTTGTAACTGCCGCCAAAGGATGTAGGATCAAATATGTCGATGGTTGTTCCGTATCTGTCAAAAATGTTGTTTTGATTATTACTCATATAATTATCAATTTTGCTGAAAAGTTTTTCCGCGAAAGTTTCATTTAATTCGACATCATCCGGTTTTATAAGTTTAAATCTTGCGCATAATGTTGATGGAAAAGTTAAACCGCAAAATCCATCAGGTATGTTATCGAATGATTTTACCTGAAGCGACGGCATAAAATACCCATAATCAGCGTTTTTAATTTCTGCATCTGTTGATATATTAATAATTATTTCCCGGTTTACCGCATCAGCGATTTTATTTTTTTCTTCATTAATGAAATTATTAAAATGAAAAGTGGGTAATGATGATAATTCACAATATAAAGGCATTTTATGTTTTCTCCCGATAAGATGAAACTGCGGAACCATTACTATATCAGGACCAAAGAAAGCGCCGTCTGCCATTTTATTGCTGTCAAATAAATGAAGGGGCGGCTTTATTGTTAATATTTTCCTTGTTTTGCGTAGATCGCCCGGGGTAATCCCGAATTCACGTTTAAATGATCTTATATATGTTTGTTCGTATTCAAATCCGTAGAGTATCGCTATATCTAAAATATTGAGGTTTGAATTTATTATATAATCTATGCTTGCCGACAATTTACGGGAACGGATATATGCTCCTATTGTCTGGTTAAAAGCAAATTGAAAAAGACGGCGTAAATGGGTGGCGGACAGGGAATATTTGTCCGCAAGGGTGTCTGTGTCTATATCCTCCGTCAGCCTTTCTTCTATATTGCATAAAAGGCTTTCTAACAGTTCATAGGGTTTGTGCATGGTTATAATATTATATAATAAAGGAAATTTAAATAAACATTTTTGTCCATTTTTTTTGTGTCTTTTGTATTTAAAAACAAGCCGAAAATTGGGTTTTTTAATCATATAAAAATCTTCAATAGTATTTAATGGATTGCCGATAATGTGTTAATTGAGCATTTAGGAGGTAAAATAATGCAAAAATTTTGTACTTTAAGGTTATGCTGCTTTAGCTGCGCAATCTCCTTATTTCTGTGTTTTATTCTGGTTTCCTTTGGCTGTGCTAATAAATAATAATATAAGAATAAATATGAAAAAATTAATAATTACCTCAACATTTTTACTATTTCTTATTTTAGGTTCATGTAATTCAAAAAACAATGAAACTAGTGTTGATAACAATATTCCAGTAATAATTAATCAAGATAATATTCAAAAAGTGGAAATGATTTATCCGATTGAATATTATAAAGAGAAAATTGTTAATAATTACGCAAATTATCATAATGGAACTATTGATGATTTAAATTTTAATTTATTAAAAATATCATCAATAGTTGAAATAGATAATATTATTCCCAATTTATTAACTTTTTTTGTTAAATGGTCTGACATAAGAGGTTATACATATATGTTCTATACATTTGATGAAAGTCAAAATATTATTAACAGACATTTTTGTAATTTTAAGCGATTGCCAAATAATCATAGACAACAATTAATGGAAAAATTAACAGGTGTTATAATTGAAAATGAATTAATTTCCATAGGTGATTTTAATAATGATGGAATAAATGAAATATTATCCTACGCATGGCATCAAAATATTGGTGATGTGTTTACAGTATATGGATATAATATTTATACAAATGAAATTGAACCATTTTGTTTAGTACCTGTGTTTATTAATTATGATGATCCATTTTCATCAGCGGAGTATATTGAAAATGGGTTTAAGATTTTAGAAATTATTAATGAAGAAAAAAATGCGTTGGATTTAGCATGGAATAATTATATTTGGGATAATAATGTGATGAGGTATGTTAAGAGGTAGCGTATACAAAAAAGCAGCCGTTTTTGATTAAAACCTGTGCTATTTTCACATCTAAGGCAAAAATTGACAAAATTACCATAGTTAGACAATCTCGAAAACACAAACATTTTTTACAAGACTGGTAAATTTACCAGTTCCTTTCCCTTATTGCCAGTCATACCATTGGCAGTATGGAAGATACAAATTCTAAAAATGATCTGTATACTCTAATCCCCTTAGAAAAATTCAAGGCTTTAATGGGTGTTGATGATAGAGATAACAGAACCGCCCGATTTTGTCTTTTAACGGCTTCTTTGAGCATTGAGCAATACTGTGAACGAAAATTCTTACAGAAACAATATTTTAAAGTTTTTAAGTGGACTGGTCATTTACTAATGATATTGAAAGAATACCCCGTCAGTGAAATTTTAACAGTATATACATATAACGATTTACAGGTATCAGAGAAATGCGGAATGATACTTGAAACTGAATTTTACCGCCCGATGGTCGGCAATGACTTTAATCAGGAAATGCCTTTTGAGTTGCTTCTTTCTCCTTCTCTTAAACCTTACCAAGTCAACAAGGGGCTGTGCAATAAGTAAAGCTTGGGCAGCCTTTTTTTAATTTAAAAATATAGATTTTAAAATTCCAGACGTTTAGAATTTTAGGGGTTTTACGCCGTCTTATCTCTATTTAACCGGTATATCTGTTTTAAATTGTATCCCAGAACCAATAATCCCCATTCAGTTGAGACTTTTGAGGTTCCCCGCAGCAGAAATCTTTTATACCCCTGATTTCCTTTTATCTGCCCGAATACCGTTTCTACCTCAACCGACCGCAGTTTTCTCAGTTCCTTGTAATGCCCGTCTTCCAATATCCTTTGCGCTTTTTTCTTAAGTCTCAGCCACCTTTCGTTACGCTCAATGACGCGGTTCTTTTTTGCCCTGGTGCACTGTTTTTTCTTGCGTTAGTATTTGCATACTCCGCATTCATAACGTTCGATTTCTATCGGATATCCGGAACCGGTTTTTCTTTTTCTTGTTTCTCTGAAAGTCAGCCTTCTTCCATCAGGGCAGATATAATATTTCTCTTTTTTATTGTATTCCCAGTTTTCCGTTCTGAATATATCATTTTTCCATTTCCCGCTTTATTCTTTCCGGTACGTATTGTACGTTATAACTGATGTCATACTCTTGTTTTCAAGATAACTGTAATTCTCTTCGCTTCCATATCCGGCATCTGTTATTACCGCTTTTGGTTTTGTCCCAAGCCGCTTCGCCTGCTTCCTCAAATGGGGTTTCAATGTCCTTGTATCTGCAGGGTATGGAAACAAATCATACCCTCGTAATGTCTCAAGAAAAAAACTAACCATGAGAGGGCTTCCCTTGTTTATTAAAAATTATTATATTAATACCTTATGGAAATAATGGTTATAAAATACAGCAAAGATAAATTCATGGACTTGCTTCTTCTTGGCGATGAGCAGGAGGATATGATAAGGAAATATCTTGACAGGGGATATTTATTCGCTCTTTATGACACTGATCTTAAAACTGTCGTCGTTGTTACAGAGGAAAAAGAAGGGGTTTACGAAATAAAGAATATTGCCACTTATGAGAAATACCGTAAAAAGGGTTATGCAACCAATATGATAAAATACATCATCTAATACTATAAGAGGCAATGCCGTTATACGCTGATTGGAACAGGCGATAATGAAAAAATTCTGGATTATTATAAAAAACTGGATTTTAAATATTCCCATACTGTTAAGGACTTTTTTACCAAAAATTATGACCATGAAATTTTAGAAGACGGGAAACAGCTAAAAGACATGATTTATTTAAAACTGGATTTTCATTGAGCTGATATTTCGGGAAAGGCATCAATCAACAGGGAGCTGTCCAGAAGGCAACAAAAATGCACCTAACGATGCCTTTTATAACGCAGTTAAATATATTAAATATTAAAAATAGTGTCGATTGAAATTTTTCAATATTAATTGGACCTCTTCGTCATTATTATAAATATTAATTATGTCCTTTAAATACATTTTAGGATATCTATAAATATATTGTAATATTTTATTAAAAAATGTTTTATATTAAAATATAATTCAAAATATCACTAAAACATACTTAAAAATCATTGAATAAAGCAATAAAAAGACCGGAATTTAAAAAAATCATAAAAAATACCAGTTAAAAATATAAATAATATTTATAAATCTTTTCACATTATACACCCTGTTGTATGATTATAAACATGCAGGAAACGATTTATGTAGTAGATGACAGTACCATGAATCTTAATATTGCCAAAAGCGTGCTTGAGGAGCATTACCAGGTATTTGCTTTATCGTCAGCCATGAAAATGTTCGCCAGCCTTGAAAAAATCGTTCCGGATTTGATCCTCCTGGATATCGTAATGCCTGAAATGGACGGATTTGAAGCGCTTAAACTTCTTAAAACAAAACATGCTGACATTCCGGTTATATTCCTAACAAGTTCGACAGACGCCGCGGTGGAAGCCCGCGGTTTTCAGATGGGCGTTATTGATTTTATAACAAAACCGTTCTCTGCGCCTGTCCTTGTTAACCGGATCAAAAAGCATCTGGAGCGGACACAACAGCTTCAGGAGAATAAAAAACTGCTGCTGGAAATCGAACAAAAACGTCGTGAAGCTGACAATGCCAATAAAGCAAAAAGCTCATTCCTGAGCAGAATGAGCCATGAGATCCGCACGCCGATGAACGCCATCCTCGGTATCGCCGAGATACAGCTTCAGGAAGAATCGCTTGAACTTAAAATCAGGGAAGCGTTTGAAAGAATATACGCTTCGGGGGATTTGCTGCTTGGTATCATCAACGACATTCTTGACCTTTCAAAAATTGAAGCTGGCAGGATGGAACTTGTTACCGGCAAATACGAAATCGCAAGTTTGATAAGCGATGCGGCGCAGCTTAACATGATGAGGATCGGCAGTAAACCGATCTCTTTTGAACTAAAAATTGACGAGCATTTACCCGCGGTAATGATGGGCGATGAACTGCGTGTTAAACAGATATTAAACAATATACTTTCCAACGCATTCAAGTATACAGCGTCAGGTACAGTCACGCTGAATATTTCAGCGCAGGCGAGTACATGCCATGAAAATGAAATTCTGCTCATCATCAGCGTTATTGATACAGGACAGGGTATGTCAAAGGAACAGGTCAGTAAACTTTTTGACGAATATTCCCGGTTTAATCAGGAAGCCAACCGCGCAACAGAAGGCACCGGACTTGGCATGAGTATAATGCGCGACCTTGTCAATCTGATGAAGGGAAGCATATCGATAAAAAGCGAACCCGGTCATGGCTCTGCATTTACAGTCTGTCTGCCGCAGGGTAAGTGCGGCAGCGAAGAACTGGGAAAAGAAATGGCGGAAAATCTGCACAAGTTCCGTTCAAACAGCCGGACGCAGATGAAAAGAACGCAGATTACGCGCGAGCCGATGCCGTACGGCAAAATTTTAGTCGTGGATGATGTTGAAACAAATATTTATGTCGCAAAAGGGCTTTTGGCTCCGTACGAACTTTCGTTTGACTCCGCCGATTCAGGATACGCCGCAATAGAAAAAATTAAAAACGGAAAAACGTACGATGTAATTTTTATGGATCATATGATGCCGAAACTTGACGGGGTTGAAACTACAAAAATACTTCGCAGTATGGGATACGCTTTGCCGATTGTCGCGCTGACAGCTAACGCGGTTACGGGACAGGCAGGTATTTTCCTTGAAAACGGTTTTACCGATTTTATATCGAAGCCTATTGATATCCGCCAAATGAACAGAATTCTAAATGAGCAAATACGCGACAGGCAAACGGCTGAAACGCTCGAAGCGGCAAGGATTCATGCAGCTAAGTTTTCAGCGCAGAAAGCAGATGAACCGCATCATGATAAATTATTGATTGATCCGCAGTCCGCTGAAACATTTCTTCATAATATAGAAAAGTCCCTTACCGCGCTGATTGAAAAAAGCGGTTCGTATGAAGATCTGCAAAACTATATGCTTCACATGCAAACGGTGAAGAACGCTCTGGAAAATACCAGAAGAAAGGATCTTTATGCTTCCGCGTACAAGCTTGAGCAGGCGGCGCATGACAATATCACAGCGCTTGTAATGTCAGAAACGCCTGCATTCCTGCAAGCGGTTAAAGCGTTTACTGAAGCGCTTGCACGGGAAACTTCGCTTCATCAGACAGCGGGAAGCGGCGCGTCTGTATTAAAACAAAAGCAAATTACTGGCATCGATATTGTAAAAGGTCTTGAACGTTATCATGACGATGAGAAATCATTCATAATGATTCTGCGTTCATATACAGCAAGCGTCCGCTCCATGCTTGAGGCGATAAAAACCGTCAGCGCGGATACGCTTGCAGCATATGAAGTGAAAGTTCACGGCATTAAAGGGGCAAGCCGCGAAATCTTCGCCCTTGATCTTGCGAAAAAAGCCGAAGCCCTTGAAAAAGCGGCTGTCGCCGGAGACTTCGATTTTGTAAGCAAGAATCACCTGTCCTTCCTTGAAGATGCATGGGCGCTCATAAATAACCTTGATGCAATGCTTTCTGATATAGACAGTCAGGAGGCGAAACCAAAAAAAGATAAACCGGACAGTGAAACGCTTTTAAAACTGCGGGCTGCCTGCGAAATTTATGATTTAGAGAACGCCGACGCGGCGATGTCTGAAATAGAAAAATATCAATATGAGTCTGACGGCGGACTTGTTGAATTTTTGCGGAAAAATTTTGAAACAATGCAATTCGGTGAAATTGTAAAACAACTTTCCAAATAAGGTAACAGGAGCAGCCCTATGGAAAATGAAGCGTTAAAAAAAATTATTTATGTTGACGATGTCAGTTTCGGTCTTACCTCTGTAAAAAACAGGCTTAAAGACCGCTACGAGATTTATCTTGCGCAGTCTGTCGCTGACTTGTTCAATACGCTTAAACAAGTAAAACCTGATGTGATCCTGCTTGACGTTAAAATGCCGGATCTGGACGGCTATGACGCGATAATAATGCTAAAGCGCGACGAGCGTTACGCGAATATACCGGTAATATTTGTGACTGCCGAATTTGACAAAAGCAGCATGGAAAAGGGGATAAATCTGGGAGCTGCCGGGTATGTAACCAAACCGTTTTCCACAGAACAGATTATCGAAGCAATTGAGATGGCTTATGGTACAGGCGTACAGAACAGCGGTTCCGGAGAACAGGACAGTGTAAAGCCGTGTATTCTTGCCGTTGACGACGTTTCCAGCATGTTAAGAACAATCCATAACGTGTTACGCGACACCTACAAGGTTTATACGCTGTCAGAACCGGAAAAACTGGGAGAATTACTGCATAACATAGAGCCGGATTTATTCCTGCTGGATTATAAAATGCCGCAGATAAACGGGTTTGAATTGATCCCGATGATCCGGGAATTTCCACAGCACAGGGAAACGCCGATCATTTTCCTGACATCAGAAGGGACTGCCGACAATTTAACAGCGGCTATCCGCCTGGGAGCGTGCGATTACATTGTAAAACCGTTTGAGCCGGACATCCTGCGTGAAAAAATTGCAATGCACCTTAAGCAGAATTAACGCTGTACCCGCCCTGAAGCGTTCCCTGCGGCAAGTTTTTTCACTTCATCAACAGAGGCGATATTGAAGTCCCCTTCAATTGAGTGTTTCAAACAGCTTGCGGCTGCCGCAAATTCCAGCGTTTCTTGAAGCGGCATTCCGGCAAGACTACCGTAAATCAACCCGGCGCTGAAGCTGTCGCCGCCGCCTACCCTGTCTACTATATGAACCGCATGTTTTTTAGAGAAATAAAAATCCTTTCCATCATAAAGCATAGCCGCCCAGTTGTTGTCGTTAGCTGAAATTGATTCGCGCAGGGTAATCGCCGCTTGTTTAAAGTTAAATCTTTTAACAAGAGCGGCGGCGACTTCTTTATATCCGTCATTGCTGATTTTACCGGATGTTACATCAGTGCCGGAGGCTTTAATGCCGAAAACATCGACGGCATCTTCTTCGTTGGCAATACAAATATCGGTATATTCCATGAGACGGCTCATTACTTCAGCAGCCTTTTCACGGGACCAGAGCTTTGAGCGGTAATTCAAGTCGCAGGAGACAGTGATCCCTTTTACCTTTGCGGTTTTACAAGCGGCAAGACAGACAGATGCCGCCTTTTCAGATAACGCCGGAGTTATCCCCGTAAAGTGAAACCAGTCCGCTTTTTCAAAAATTTTATCCCAGTCAAAGTCAGTATCCGCAGCTTCCGCGATTGCTGAATGGGCGCGGTCATAGATCACTTTTGAAGGACGCTGCGAAGCTCCCCTTTCAAGATAATAAATTCCTACCCTCTCTCCGCCACGGACAATCAATGAAGTATCAACGCCGAATTCCCTCAGTCTGTTTACAGCTCCTTGCCCTATTTCATGTTTTGGAAGTTTTGTTACAAAAGCGGTATCAACCCCAAACTGCGAAAGAGAGACAGCGACATTCGCCTCGCCGCCGCCGTAGGCCGCGCCAAAGACATCAGCTTGTACAAAACGGTAATAACCAACAGGCGCGAGACGCAGCATTATCTCGCCGAATGTGATAACCCTCATGAATTTTATTATATTACAAAATATGTCAGGGTGACAGTCACCTTGTAAGTTTGTATACTACCCTCATGCCAAGAACATTCGATCCCGCTAAAATAAAAGCTATCGCCATCGATCTTGACGGCACGACGCTTATGCCGGAAGGCGTACTCGGCGAACGCACTCGCGTTTGCCTGCAAAAACTGATGAGCAGAGGTATACAGATAATAATCGCGACAGGCAGAGCAATTGAAGCATCCGAGAAATACCGAAGCGCAATTGACGCGCAGGGACCGATGGTGTTTTTTAACGGAGCTGAAGTGGCGGATGTTCCTTCCAATAGAATTTTATATACAAACTGCATCGGCATGGATGTTGTGGACTACACTACAGATATTGCGCGCGATCTAAAAGTTCACTATCAGATTTATCTACCTGCAGGTATTTCCCATAAAACAGGGCTTGAAGACCCAAGCCAAAAATGGGGAGCGCTTTTAATTGACAGGGACGGAGCAGAAGCTGATTATTACCGCAGGCACACAGGTTTAAGCCCGATTGTCTGGGATTTAAAAAAAGCTGCCGCGCTGCCGGTAAATGGCTGCATAAAAGGAATGTACATCGCAGACCCTTCTTTTCATGACGAAATTCGAAACAGGATATACAGGCGTTTCGGCGACAATGTTACCGTTATGCGAAGTTATCCGACTTTTCTGGAAATTTTAAACAAAGGCGTTTCCAAAGGCGAAGGGTTAAAAATCGCAATGGAGCACAGGGGATTGTTGCCTGAACAGGTCATAGCGTTCGGAGACGAAGAAAATGACTTGTCGATGTTTTCCGCTGCGGGTTTTTCCGCCGCTCCGCAGAGCGCCAGGGAAAAAATCAGGGAAGCCGCCGACACAATTTACGGTCCTGTCGAAGAAGAAGGTCTGGCAGAGTGGCTGGACAAAGTTTTTCAGATTTAATATAATACCCTACTATGTTATTCCCATTAAAAGAACTTATCGAATACGACAAAAACATGTACGAAATTACCACCGCTTCTTCCAGAAGGGCATATCAGCTTTCTACAGTGCTCGAAAAAGACGAAAAAGACGATTACGACGGAAAGATGGTCGCTCTTGCCGCTCTTCAGGTTTTTACCGAGGAAGTACAATTCCGTCTGGAAGCTGAATAATACCTCCATTTAATGGATCCTGAGCCAATTCCTGTTTTAATCCTTTTTGGTCCGACAGCGTCCGGAAAAACACAAATTCTGCTTGAACTTTTTAACTCTAAAAATGAAATAAAAGCCGAGGTTGTTTCAGCCGATTCTATGCAGGTTTACCGGGGGATGGATATTGGAACCGCAAAACCTTCGGCGGAAGAAAGAGCCCTCCTCCCCCATCATTTAATCGACATACGCGATCCGTCGCAGCAATTCAACGCGGGAGACTTTGTCCGTCTCGCCGATGAAGCCTGTGAAGAGATCGCCGGGCGCGGCAAGCTGCCAGTGGTATCAGGAGGGACAGGTTTTTATCTGAAAAACTTTATCATGGGATTAAGCGAAGCGCCCCCATCGAGCGAAGAGATCCGCGCTGCGCTTAAGCATGAACTAAAGGAAAAAGGAGCAGCCGCCCTCATGGATGAGCTTGCCGCAGGAGATGCCGCAAGCGCAAAACGAATTCATCTTAACGATGAATACCGCCTTTTACGCGCTCTTGAAGTCTTGCGCTGCAGCGGGAAACCTCTCTCATCATTTGAAGCAAACAAAAAAGGTGTCAGGCACCATTTTTTAATTATCGGGATTTCCCGCCCAAGAGAAGAACTCTACCGCCGCATTAACGAGCGCTGCGCGCAGATGTTCCGGCAGGGGCTTCCCGATGAAGTGCGCTCGCTTTATGAAAAAGGCTACACCCCCGATGATCCGGGGCTGCGCGCAATTGGTTACCGCGAGTTTTTTGTTGAAGACAGCGGAAGCTGGCGGCTCTCGCAGGATATTGACGGAGTTCAGGCTCTTGCCGCGCAGAACAGCCGCCGTTACGCGAAAAGGCAGCTTGTTTTTTTTACGGGGATTCCTGATGTCAAGTGGATAAAAGCAGATGGTGATATAAAAAAGACAGCGCAGTTGATAAAAGACTTAATATAACATGAGGGTTTAACGGCACAGCGTTTATCGGCTGTTAGGCGACATTTTCTGCAGGCGTGAATGTAAAACAAAAATAAAGATAATAGATTATTGACTTTATTAAAAATATTACGTATATTTCTATAAAATGAGCGTTTTTCAAAAACTGAAGTTTTGAAAAAGCCTCAAATATTAGAAGTATCTATGAAAAGTATTGTAATCCCTGTCTGCGTCCTTTTTCTCGTTACCGCCTGTACTGGTAAAACAGCGCAAGAGCCGGAAACTCAAGAAAGCCCAGACAGGGCGTTTGTTATAAATGACTCCGAAATCAATTTTAAAACAACCTATTATTATGACAGACAAGAAGTAGAAATAACCGGACAGTACAATCCTGAAAGCGATTTTAAGGTAAGCGTAATTGACAACGGCAAAGCAGTAATGATAACCGAATATATAGGCGATAAAAGTGAGGTTGGTATTCCGGCGCAAATACACGGATTGCCGGTTACCAGTATTGGAGATGTGACAAGTCCTTATGAGTACCCGGCATTTCAGAGAAAAAATATTATCAGTGTTACTATACCGGACAGCGTTACCGTGATTGGGATTTTGGCGTTTAATGGAAACCAACTGACAAGCGTTACCATACCCGACAGCGTTACAAGCATTGGAATCGGTGCGTTTCAGGATAACCAGCTAACCAGTGTTACTATACCGGACAGCGTTACCGTGATTGAGAATTGGACGTTTAATGGAAACCAACTGACAAGTGTTACCATACCCGACAGCGTTACAAGCATTGGAATCGGTGCGTTTCAGGATAACCAGCTAACCAGTGTTACTATACCGGACAGCGTTACCATGATTGGCGGGAGTGCGTTCGCCGGAAACCCAAATCTGACAGCAATAAATGTTTCTTCTAACAATCCAAACTACAGAACAATAGACGGGGTTTTATACAATAAAGAAGGTAACATTTTGATTAGCTACCCAAAGGGAAAAATGCCTGTAACCATACCGAACAACGTTACCGAAATAGGAAGTTATGCGGTTGCAAATAACCAATTAACCAGTGTTACGTTATCCGACAGTGTTACCGTGATTGGAGAGCGTGCGTTTCTAAATAACCAACTAACCAGTGTTATCATTCCTAACAGCGTTACTACGATTGGGGAGCGCGCGTTTCAAGACAACCAACTGACCGGCGTTATTATTCCCAACAGCGTTACTACGATTGGGAAGAATGCGTTTTATCATAACCAGCTAACCAGCATTACCATACCAAATAGCGTTACATCTATTGGGGATTTAGCGTTTGCCTGGAATCAACTAACCAGCGTTATCATACCAGACAGTATTACTGAAATTGGTGCATTAGTGTTTAGTAGTAATCAGTTAACAAATGTTACCATACCAGACGGTATTACCGTAATTGGTTCATTGGCGTTTAGCGGCAATCAATTAACAAGTGTTACTATACCAGACAGTGTTACCGTGATTAGGCACCAAGCGTTTAATCGCAACCGGCTAACAAGCATTATTATACCTGACGGCGTTATCGAAATTCCGCAATTTGCGTTTGGCGGAAACCAACTGCTCAGTATCACTATAGGAACAAATGTAACGATTGGAAATAAGGCTTTCTCAGATTTTTACGGAAATAATGATGATTATATCGATAATGGTTTTTCAGAAACCTATAACAGGACCAGCAAAGCGGCAGGAACATATACAAGACCTAATGCCAACAGTAGAACTTGGACAAGACAGTAAAAAACAACACTTTTAAACCTTAAAATGCCATAAAATAGTTAAAATCTATCCATTTTAAATCAAAAGTATATTAAACAACACAAAAACAGGGTAAAATTCACTCATGGTAAAAAATTCAAAATGATAATATTATATGGGATGCTTTAAGAAATTTTGATGATTAAATTATTCGTAAGGGTATAATTGCGAAAGATAATTTATCAACAATAAAAATGCGCAACCATCGCTTAACAGGACTGTAACTGTACGCCGCCTTTCGGCGGCTAGGGTGCCATAACGTTATGCGACAATTTCCGCAGCATTATTTTTTTAAGGTTTTGTAAAATTAATACAACATTAAAATTCTTTTTGCCCCACTGTTCTTTGTCTCTCCACGCCTTCCTTGCCGTGGGGGCTGGTAACAATTAAGCAAAAAACGGAAGAGAATATTAATAAATACTTTGGTAAATCCAATGAAGTTTTTAAAATACGAGCAATTTCAATTTTTTATCTTCCTCAAAAATTTCATATAAAACAATATAATTATCAACTACCATACGTCGGAATTCTGGATTTTCGGTGTAAATTAGATACATATAAGGATTTTCATTAATGTTTGCAGTAATTTTATTTTTTTCATGCTACAGCTATTGCAAGTTTTCGTTTATGGTATTTTTCTAAATGCAGGCATTCAAACATATCAAGTAACATTTCTTCTAGTTCTTCGAGCGTTTCGGCTTCTGCTACGTGTTGGTGAAAATCATTGAAATATCCGATGTAACCGCCTTCATCGGCTTCAAAATAGGTATATTCTATTTCCATGTTTTACTATCTTGTTTTTCAAATATAACATAAATTCAATTAACCCAATGACAGGAAGAACCTTCCTTTTGGGTAAAAACACGCCAAAATCACAGGTGAATTTAAATTTTCTCTCCTATTTAAGGAAGGATATTTTCATTTTTCGCACTTAATTCCAAATTTTTGCGCTTGTTGCGCTTCCTTTGGAATGATTATATAATAGAGTTGTTCGATAACTTCAGTTATTGAACAACTACCGCTTTAAAAGGCAATTTTCCGAACTTTAGTTCGAAGGCTAGCCCGGAAAATTGCAGGCCTTTTGAGGCAACTAACCGAGTTGTCTCAAAAGGCCAATTTACGACAGAGCGTTAAAATATGAGAACAAGCAAAAATCCGTTTATTATATTTTCTCTTATTTTTTACCTGTTAATTTCTTTAATAGCTATTGCAGCGTATACAATTTCCGCTCGTCAATTAAACCATTCTTTCATCGGGCAGCAGCTTTCACTCGCTTCTGAGACAATCCAGCTTAGACTGGCTTCCATAGTAAACAGCGAACTTGCGTTGGTGCGTAAATTGGCTGATACCCCTGTAATCCGTCAATACTTTTTAAATCCTCATGATCCCGAACTGGAAGCTTCGTCCCGTATTGAATTTTATGAATATCAGGAGCATTTTAATCTAAAAGTAGTTTTTTGGGTTAATGATGTGGATAAAATATTTTATTCTTCCGGCAATCAGCCGTACATAATCGATCCTGATGATCCTGAATCTTATTGGTATAATTTAACGCTTTTCAATACAGAACGATACAACTTTAATATTAATTATAACCGCCACATGGAGCAAATAAATCTTTGGATTAACGTACCTGTATTTCATAAAGATGAAAACGGTATGAGACATCCTCTTGGAATGTTAGGCACAGGAATTGACCTGACCGAGTTCTCCGATTTTATTATTAATGCTTACAAGGATTTTAACGAAAATATCACGCCATATACATTTAACAAATTCAATGAAATTACATCAGCCGCAAATTACGATCTTGTTTTTAATAAAGTGCGTCTTGACGATTACATGGGTGAAAACGGGGCGGAGATTCTTAAGGCAGCTCACGCTCTTGCCGCAGGGGAAAGCCTGAGTTTTGTTTTGGATAATAAAATATTCCTTGTTAGCTCAATTCCTGAAATGGAATGGTTTTTATTTGTGTACTATCCGCAGCCGGGACTTTTGGCGGTTAATCAATCCATGAATGCGGTATTTTTCAGTATGCTTTTTCTGATTCTTCTCATATTAATTATTATCAATGTATATATTGCACGCTCACAAACCGTTTTGGAAAAACAAAACGCGCAATTGCTTGTTGCTTCCCGCGCGAAGAGCGATTTTCTTGCGGCGATGAGCCATGAATTGCGTACGCCGTTGAACACAATTATAGGTTTTTCACAGATAGAGTTAAATAAATCATTACAGGATGAATCAAAAGAAAATGCTGCGCGCATACACCAATCCGGCCTGCATCTTTTAAGAATCATCAATGACATTCTGGATTTATCAAAACTTGATTCGGGAAAATTTGAAATAAATCCTGATGAATACGATACCGCCTCCATGATCAGCGGCACTTTAGACATGAACATGATACGAATAGATTCAAAGTTCATAAAATTCGCGCTGGAAATCAGCGAAGACTTCCCGGCAAAGCTTATAGGCGATGAACTGCGAATCAAACAAATAATAAACAATCTTCTTTCCAACGCAATTAAATATACAAAAGAAGGAACTGTAAAATTTGCAATAAAGCATAAAAATATAGATGATAATCATGTGTTGGTTACTTTTACCGTAAGCGATACCGGTATCGGCATTCGCGCCGAAGATATTGGAAAATTATTTGCCGATTATACGCAGCTTGATACGCGCGCGAACAGAGAAGTTGAAGGAACAGGTCTTGGACTTTCAATCTCAAGGAAAATATCGCAGATGATGGGCGGCAATATTACGGCAGAAAGCGAATACGGCAAAGGCTCATGTTTTTCGGCGAATATTATTCAGGAGCGCGTAAATAGTACGTTAAGAGAAACATCGATAGGAGCGGAAACTGCCGCCGCGCTTCGGAAATGTCAGTATATTACCTTGGCAGGCGGTAAAACCGCAGAAGAAAAAAATTCCAATGAGGGCGCACTCGCAGCGCAGCTTCCGGCATACTCCCAATTTGCTGTTCTTGCAGTTGACGATCATCTTAATAATCTTCTGTTAATAAGAGAACAGCTAAAACCATACGGCATGAAAGTTGATACCGCATCTTCGGGGCAAGAAGCCATAGAAAAAACAAAGAGTGAAACTTGTTATGACTTGATACTTATGGATCACATGATGCCCGGTATGGACGGCATAGAGACCATGAAAGCGGTAAAAAGCGATGATCGTTATGCGAATATACCCATTATAGTTTTAACCGCAAACGCTTTGCGGGGCATGAGGGAATATTATCTTGAACAAGGTTTTGCTGATTTTATTCCTAAACCTGTAGACAGTCAGGCGTTGAAGGAAGTAATCGGAAAATATTTAACAAAAAATAGTGAACAGGTAATGAAGGAAGGAAAAACAAGTGAGGTTTTTTCAAACGAAATCGCAAAATTAAGAACGATGCTATTGCATCGTATTGATATGCTAAATCATATATGCGCCGCCTTTGAAATCAGCGCACATAACGAAGCTTCCGGCAAGGCGATTGACGATGAATATTTCAGTCGTTTAATTGATTTGCTTGATTCCCTTAATATTACATCGCTTGCGAAACCTTTGCTTGAACAGTCAACAATGCTCATAAACGCAGCGCATCGTAAGGACACTCAAACAATACGCAGTAAACTCCGCCCTTGCTGCAAAGAATTCTTTTTGTGGATTGAAAGCCATGCACAGGCGCAGCCTGCCGCAGCAGATATTGTACAGCGTCTGCAAAAAGCAATCATTGACGGTGATACGGAAACAACAGGGAAAACGGTAAAGGAACTTGGAACAGTAACACTGACTTCGGCAGAGCGCGAAATGTATTTTAACATATATGACGCGCTTATGGATGATAATAATGAAAAAGCGCTGGAAAGGATAAAAGAATGGTTAAAATAATAATTGTTGAAGATCAAATTTTAATGCGCGACCTATTAAAAGAGCATATCGAAAAACAGTCCGATATGGAAGTCGCGGGCGTTACTGACGACGCTTCAAAAGCGCCTCAGTTATGCAATGAGCTTAAACCGGATTTAATATTAATAGATATTGTAACAAAGTCCGGCTGTATTGGCTTACAGTTCGCCAAACAGATACGCGAAGAAATGCCTGATATAAAAGTTATTGTAATGACCAGTTATCCTGAGATAACTTTCATGGAAGAAGCGATGAAGATAAAAGCCCACAGTTACCTGCAAAAAAGCTCAGGTATTGATCACTTGTTATATGTTATCAGAAGCACAATGAAGGGCACGGGTATTTATCCAAGCCCTGCCGATATTTCTCCTTTTTCCCATGTTTTTTCGGAAAAGGAAATTGCTATAATTAACCATGTATGTCAGGGAATGGCGCGAAACGAAATAGCGAAAGACCTCGGCATTTCAGAATCTATGGTAAAGCAGTATATTACTTCGATACTGGACAAATCAGGCTTTGACTCAATTTCAAAATTCGCCATCTACGCAGTAAGTCAGGGTTTGATTGTGCCAAAAACGCCTATCGATAAGTCCAGTTAAAACTGTCCTAAAGTACAATTTAAACTGTCCAAAAGTATAGACGGAATTGGACTTTTAGACAGTGTTTTTCCGCTTCTTAATGATAAATTCATTTGTTAAGGAGTGTTTATGAAAAGCACAATCAAGATTTTAGGAATTATCGCATTAGTCGTGAAAATAGGAATCACAATGACATCATGCGAGGAAGCCAAAGCTTGTCATGGAGATGCTTCGGCAAGCATAATAATTACAGGTACCGAGTTAGCGGTTGGTAATTGGGTCTTCCTTACATTAGATAAGAATTATTATGGTCATGGAACTGTATCTGCCGCAGGTACAATCACAATTGATATGCTGTGTTTTGAATGTGATAAACCGGGCTTTGAAGCCGGAAGTTATACAGTTTATATCAGAATAGATGAATCCAGCGCTAAAGATTCTGCTACAAAATGGGATGGAGGAATAACCAATAAAAATGTTCCTGCCGGAAATTCTACTATCACAATTGCTTCACTCGTAAAGCTTGATTAAAAATTATGAGATAAAAAGCCAGCTCTATAGTCCAGTTTACGGTAAAACTGGACTTTTTTGTCGTAACTCTCGTATGAAAAGGAAAAGAACATGACAAACTTTATATTTAATGGCAGGAGTTATGCGAAAGTAAAATTCCAAGCTGCCTGCATCTGGCTGTTAGCAGTAATCGCAATTACTGTAATGGCTTTCACATCCTGTACCAAAAAAAGCACACAAACCGAAGGTTTGACACAACAGCAAACATATTATGCAGATGAACACGAAGGCGGTCCCGGTGATGATTACGAGGCATTACCGCCCGGTTTTGGTTACCCCTATACCGCAATCCTCGATGGTGATTTATCCGAATTCGCAGGAACATGGGTAAACGGGCGTGGTGACAGATACCCGCTTAGAGCGGACGGAGTCTTTGACGGCGGATTAAACGCTTACGAATTCACACGCGGAGCTGATAAAAACAGTCCGTATATTACAAACGGAACCAACTATGAATGGCTTGTCAATATGGGAGAAGAAGCAGGCGTTTTTGAAATATGGCTGTTTCCTGCCGGCGTTGACATTAAGAACCGCAGCGGAGAAATTATTAAAACTGATAAAACAAAAGATCGCATTGTCTTTGAATATATTACAACAAGCGATGGTGTGTATTATCTGGCAGGAGAAACCGCTTCACTATCACTAACGCAGGAACCAGCCGAGTTAACAGGGGAATGGCATTCCAGATCAATTACCGGCAGTTGTCACGGACAGGAACATTATATCTTTACCGCAGACGGCTATTATAGAAAAGGCGATTTATATCAAAAGCATGACGGCATATGGACTTTGGTAAGAGACGCCGCAACGGGTAAATATCACTTAACGCTTCAATATAAACAATTCATTGATTTTGAATCCGGCTGGTCACTCAATGAATTTATTGAAAATTCGGAGTATGAAACAATCGATCCCAATAATATCGACTTGTTAATACACGGCACAGGTTGGATTGAATTAACCCGTTGCAATAATCCCGGCTGGAATGCTCAATAAATAGTATTTTTTGTTATAATAAACAGGCAAAAGAGGTTAATATGAATAGGTATTTTTTAACAACAATCGCAATCATCGCAATTACCGCAATGGTTTTCACAGCATGCACAAAAAATAACGAAACAAAAACATATAAAATCGGAGACACAGGACCTGCCGGAGGAATTGTTTTCTACGATAAAGGCAATACCGACGGCGGCTGGCGGTATTTGGAAGCGGCGCCAGCCTCTTCGGAATTTTCCGCTGAATGGGGTTTGGCTTATTTTTCTTTAAAGACTGATCCGGAAATCGGTACAGGAAGGCGCAATACCGCTCTTATCGTTGCCGCTCTTAATAAAATAAGAGAAACCGCAGGCAGAGCCGCCAGGTTAGTTGACGATATGAATATAAACGGGTTCGACGACTGGTTTCTGCCAAGCTGGAATGAGTTAGATTTGATGTATTTAAATCTGCACAAGCAGGGTTTAGGGGGATTTAAAAATGACTATTACTGGTCGTCATCGTCATTCAGTTACGGTGGTGACGCAATCGGAGCTTATAATATGTTCTTTGACAGCGATGATACAGGAGACGGCGGCTCGGGTTACGCAAGATATCAAATTTGCCTTGTCCGCGCTGTCCGCTCTTTCGGCGGCGATCCTGAACCCTTAAATATAGATTTATCCCTTTTAGAAGGGGGAACGCAGGAGCAGACTTCTCAAATTACGTATAACGCAGCCTTTAAAGATCAAATACTCCCCATGACTGTTTTTTATCATTATGACGATGAAAGCAGATATTATTTTACAGAAAAAATAACTTTCGATTATAACGGCGATAATCATACGCTTGATATTTCCGAAGACTGGTATCCGTATAACTCAATCGGTGAAGACAGTACATATAACATTGCTGTTGATGATTTTAATTTTGACGGATATATGGACATTGCCATTTATAACGGATCAGGAACCTCTACATTCTGGTATAATTATTTCATCTATGATACAAAAAGAAAAAGATACGAGTACAATGAAGAATTGTCAGGCTTGCCGAATATTTTCGTTAATGAAGAAACGCAGACTTTAAATTTCCATACAAATGACGGACACGCAGGTTTGATGTATACAAGCAGCGACTATAAATGGATTAACGGCAAGTTAACGTTAATGCGCAGAGATAATCAGGATTATGATCCTGATAGAGATATTTATATCCTCACCAGCGGAGTATTGAATAATAACGGCATCTGGGAAGAAAAGAAACAGCAATTTACAGAAGCGCAGCTATTAGAAGAATTTTGAATAAAAAATAAATATAAAGGAGAAGATATATGAATTTTAAATTTAGTTTAATTTACGTTTTAATTTTTGTGTTAATTTTTACATCGTGCAGTAAAAAAAGCGAAACACAAGCAGCCGCGGCAATAACCGCCGCCAGTTACGAAAAAATCCTCGCAGGGGATTTATCCGCTTTTGCAGGAACGTGGGTAAACAGCCGCGGTGAAAAAAGACAGCTCAGGGCGAACGGAACATTTAATTCAGGGGAAACAGCTTACGGATTCAAAATTGGAAATGAAAATGATCAGCATATCGCTGGAACTAATTATCAATGGATTGTCAATATGGGGGGAGAAGCAGGTGGCTATGAAGTATGGCTTTATCCTGTCGGCGCTGCCATTAGAAACTACGACGGTGATTTTATTGAAACGGATAATACAAAAAACCGTATTGTCATTGAATTAATTGGTTCAAGCGATGATGTATTTTATCGCGAAGGAGAAACGCCGTCAGCGCAAACAAACAACCACTGCACAAAAATCCTTTCCGGTGATTTTTCAGATTTCGTCGGAACATGGGCAAATGCCTATACCCAAAATCAACTTTTTGCAAAAGGAGTTTTCGTCAACAGTTCTACAAGGTCTATAGACGGTATAACGACCGGCGATTTCAATGAAAACAACGGCGCTTATCTTTGGAGTTTATATGACGGAGGACGTTTAGGTTATGAAATAGGGCTGTATCCTGCAGGCGTTCAAATTTACTTAGGGCAGAATTTAATTGTATCTGATACATCAAAGGATCGTATCTTAATTTTTCAATTTGACGGTTTCCCGACAAACGATGATGTGTTTTACCGGTCAAGAGAATTGCCAGCCCAAACCGCCGCAAATATCCCTGCGGATATTTTAGATAAAATAAACAAACGCATTGCCTCTGTAGAAAACGGCGACATTGCGGCTTTCAGAGCTACGCTGGCTCATCCTGAAGATGCCGGAGATTATTATTATCAGCTTTCATTGTTAAATACTTTCTTTGGCGAAATCTTTGATATTGACGGTATCGCTTTTTTGGAAGCTATTTCAGACGGTGCAAATGAATTGCAGGATTTCGCTAATAAATTATTCCACGAAACACGCCCATTGCGAAATAGAAATATAGGACTTCGAATAATAAGCATAGAAGACATACCTAATGAATGGGTATACAGAGTTACGCTGACAAGCAACAGCAACGAAGAGCTTATTCATAATTTCCGGTATTCAAGTTTTTGATGAAGCAGTGAGGGGGTGATTTATGATTATGCAGCGAATGGGAAGAATCTTCCCACTCCCGCGCAAAAGCTTTTTAACAATCGCGCAAACAGGGTTTGCAATCATCGCAATTACTGCGCTTATTTTCACAGCATGCAACCGCGGCGGCGCTGCAAGCAGCGGTGCAAAACCGCAAGCACAAACGTTAAGCGAAACATCCTCAGAAGTAACTGAGGCAGTTGACAGCAGTATTGTAAAACTGCCCGTAAGGATAGAATACTTTAACGACTTCCATTTTTTAGGCAGGGAAGCGGCAATAGAGTACGATGATCAAAACCGCATTGTAAAAATTACTTCTTACACTCAATCTTACACCAAGGGGGGCTTCCCCGATTATCAGCAAACATTTACATTAACTTACAGTGGCGAAAGGCTTGCGCGTGTAGAAAGAACTACAAATTACAGCGATGTTGAAGACGACGAGATGAGGGTTATTACTATCAGAGGCAATACAATAAACATCGAAGAGCGGCGGACTAATATTGTTTATACTGTGAACAATGACGGGTATATCCTTAGCGCAAGCACAACAAATATAACCGGCAGTGTTACTAATGAAGCTTCTTATCAATATCAAAACGGTAATTTGATCAGCACGTCAGGTGTGTCGAAGAACTTTGAAATGATTTATGATTATAGTAAGCCATATGAATACGACGATAAAAAAACGCCGTTTTATTACTGCAATACTCCTAATTGGTTTTTGCATTATTTCTTTGACTCAGGGCACAATAATAATATTACCTCCATTATATTTATGGATAGAGGTGAATACATTTATGAATATGACGATGACGGATTTCCGGTATCTAGTTCCGGTCACGGTTATTTACAACAGATAATCACATACCAAACTGCCGCCGCTGTTAACGGCACGGCTCAATCCGCCCGCTACTTCACAAACGTAAACGGAAAACAACAATACTTTATTCGTTCAAATACCGATCTTGAAGGTTATGTAAAAAGAGAAATGGAAATACTGAAATTGGATACAAACCCTTATACCGCAATTGAAATGATAGGATGGTCAAATAATGGTTTATTCGCGTATAGAACCAGGCATAGGCATGATAGCGGGCTGTGGGGCGGCTGGATTTATTCTTTAATAATAATTAATACTGTTACTGATGAAATAATTGAGAGAGAGAGTTTTATAGTCAACACTGCAATTAATCAAGATGACGCAAAACATCTGAACGCAACATTATTACCGGAAGATATATCTAGCGATTTAACCAAAGAGTATATAGCTAAATGGAATTCAATACTTAGAAACTACAAAATTTCAGGAGAGGTTGGTAATCCAATTGCGTACAATTTTGTGAATAATTTATTAAAATTTCCCATTAATGGTTATAATTGCTGGCTCGATGATCCTGAATATTCATTTGAAAAATATAAATTTAAATCCAGTAATGATGTTGTTGAATTTAAAAAGGATGTTTATAATTGGAAGTTAATAATCGGCAATGAGAATAATCAAAAAATAATCAGCGAAGGAAAAGATGAACTCTACGCAGACATGCCCAACATAAACGGAAGAAAAATACTTGGATATTATAAAAGCCCTTATGAAAACCGGATAGTTGTTGCAACAATCTACTATGATTGGATTGCTTTTTCAGGCGGTTATCATACCGTCAAACTGGATTTATTTGGATGTAATTTGAATGTTGGATTAAGTCAATAAAGGTAACGCAAAAGTCCCGAACCTAAGGTTCGTTTGCTATTTTTTTTTATTAACGCCCGAAAAAAAATCTAACAAGTAAAAAAAATAATAATAACCGGTATTGTCATGTGCTGTATCGTATATATCGGGTGTAATTAGTATTTTTGGAAGATTATCATAAACGAGGTATATGGAAGTGTAAGTTTTCCATTGTAGATTATGAAAAATGATAATACAATTGAAAGGTATATAAAGAGGTTTATAATGGACAAAATAACACTTAATGAAATTCTAAAGATTGACAATCTGGAAAATGTAAAATTTAGATTTTTAATGGGAGAAAGACATGGTTATCACTCTATTGAAAATTTTAAGAATAATGATTTCACAAATTTGCTTTCAGGTCATTATTGGAATTATACGAAAAATAAATCTTATAAAGTTAATCAATTAACATTTGGCTTTATTCGAATAAAAGAAAATGAAAATTTATGGTTATTATATCATGCCAGCAAAATAACTAAAGACTTAAATGTTTTAAATGGGATTGGTTATGAATATGAAATATTGCATGAATATGAAAAATATTTTGGCAGACTGGTAATTAAATATAAAAATGAAAGCCAAAATCTTATACGCAACGCTGATTCTGTCATTAATAGATGTGAGCTTCACCAGATATTACCAGATGTATTCGATAATGACATATTTCCAGGTTATGATAGTGTTAATGTTTCATGGCTGGAATTATCTCGTGTAATTGATAAAGACAGTTGGAAAACTGCCTTGCAAAATCAAAAAGGAGTTTATTTAATTACTGATAAATCTAATGGAAAAATGTATGTTGGTTCTGCTTATGGTGATAATATGATTTTAGGTAGATGGAAATCATACATCAGTGATGGACATGGAGGAAATGTTGGATTAAAAAAATTAAATTTTGAACATATAAAAACGTATTTTCATTTTACCATTTTAGATATTTTTAAATCAACAATTGATGATAAAATTATTATTGAACGAGAGATTTGGTGGAAAAATGTTTTGAACAGCAGAGAATATGGTTATAATGAAAATTAAATATTATTTGAAATCCAAAACGTCACCTAACAAACTGTAACTGTGCGCCGCCTTTCGGCGGCTAGGATGCCGGAACGTTAGGCGACATTTTCTGCAGCATTATTTTTTAAGGTTTTGTGAAAATTAATACTTCAAGGCACAGGGGTTTATAACAAGTTGGCAAAAAGAGGAAGAGAATATTTTTACCATTCTTTTGGCTTGCCACTTGGCGGTGTAATCCTAAATGTTTCTCCGGAAGGTTCTATTACAAATAATCCATGACCTAATGCAAGTTTTTTAATATCATCTGGTATAACAACCCCTGCGATTGCTCCTAAAAATGTTCGTTTTTCACTATGCAAATCAGCGTATTTTCTCATTTTTTCGAGACGTTCAATATGGGCGTTTACATGATCGGAAATAAGTTTTGTTTTTACTTCTACAAGCATGGCTTTATCGCCATTTTCCAGTAAAACATCAATTTCCATAAATATATTATTATCATAATCCGAAATATCTGCATTTCTGGTGGCTTTTGGGAAAACTAATCCAAGTTCTCTAAACTTTTCCCTCAAATTAGGAGCAACCATATATTCAGCAATTTCGCCTAAACGGTTGGAGTATTCGCCAAATCGTTTGTTTATATCCTTTATCTGGCGGTCTGTTTCTTCCTGTTGACGTGCGTTTTTCTCCTGTTGGCGTGCGTTTTCTTCCTGTCGTTCTCTTGTTTCCATTAAAGCCGCCCAGACTTGCTCGAAGCCTATGCCTTTAGGGTAGTTAGGTTGTAGTTGCGTGTCGCCCATAGAAAACTCCTAAGAAACTTGTTTCTCACTTATACTATACAGCTTTTTGGCTTTTTTGAAAGGTATCTATTATGAGATCATGTGAAAAATGCCGACATTGTCTGCACTTTTCACAGTTTATAATGACTAAACACTCATTTCAAGACTTAAAAATGATGAATTATATCAATAGATGCTCTTGCAAAACTTCAGTTTTGCAAGAGCAACCGTTGAAAATTGCATGTTTCGCAGCCCGCAAGGCGAAAAACTGTGTAGCCTCGGCAAAACTAACCGAGCTTTGCAAGAGGCTCAATATTAAAGACATTCAGTTCCCAAAAGCAAATCTTCATTTGTTTTTCAAGAATCTTTATTAGTTCGTCTTTATTCATATTTCTTTCCTCCTTATTTTTACAACCCCATATGAAGCCGCTTTTTCAAAACATTATCAGGCAATTTTGCGTATCCGTTATACGCTATATCTGGTGTGGTCTGACGTGATGACAACACTACGGAAATGCGGTTCCTGATGCCATCGCGCCAGCTAATTTTGAGCAAGTCTGGGTAGCCTTACAGGAAACAGACCGTGTTATAAAGGAATCTCAACAAGAAACTGCACGTCAAATAAAAGAATCTCAACTTGAAACAGATCGCCAAATTAAGGAAATAGGTAAGCGACTGGGTGATTTTACTAACAGTTTCGGCGATGTTGTAGAATATATGATTTCTCCCAATCTACAAGAAAAATTCCGAGAATTTGGATATGATTTTCAGGAAGCCAGTACCAAGCATAAAGTCCGAGACAAAAAAAATGATATTTCTTTTGAAATAGATGTCTTTCTGTAAAATGGCGATACCGTCATGCTAGTTGAAATAAAGTCAAATCTTACCATTAACGATATAAATAAACATGTATTACGTCTTGAAAAAATGCGAAAATATGCCGATTTACGAGGCGACAAACGCCATTTTTTAGGTGCGGTTGCAGGAATAGTAGTAGAAGATGACGAAAGAGAATACGCATTAAATCAAGGATTTTTCCTTATAGAACCTACAGTAGAGAATTTTAATATTACCCTTCCAAGTGGTAAACCAAAAGAATGGTAAAACTCCCAACCGTTCAGGACAGGCTAAAAAGCTTGCCTGACGGTATGTGTTTGCTTGATATGCATTTAATCAGGCAAATTATCTTCTTCTAGTTCTTTCACTTTTTCTTTTGTTATTGTTATTGAAGCTACTTCTTTTCCTTCTGTGACAACAACAATATCAACAACATCTGATTTATCATGATCATGCATTTTCAAATAAAAATCATCATTAACTAAGTATTTTTTACATTCATCAAGAACATACTGAGTAACAAGATGGTCATAAGTTTTAAAAATATGATCAACTGAATACACTTTAAATAAACCATTCAATTGATCCTTAATTTCTTGAAAATAATCTGCCATTTCTCTTTCCTCCTTATTTTTACAGCCTCATACGAAGCCGTTAATTCAAAACATTATCAGGCAATTTTACGCTCTATTAAATTATGCGCTACAAACTTAGGAGGTTTTGATCCGCTGGCTATAGCTCCTTCAACAAAGGTTTTAAAACCTTTCAAATTGTGGGGGTCAGAATCGTCATCTGTATCATCCCATTTTTGAGTTATGTGACCGCCTATTTTTTCAAGGGCTTTTAAATCTTCCTCTAGTATTTCAGGGAGATATGGAACTGGTTCGGGGATAACTGCTTTTTTACCAATCCATTCCCATCCAGCGAAACCCTCTTTTCCGTTACCAAACTCTAAACAATTTTCTTCAGTAACTTCATCATTTTGTTCCCAATCGCCTTCTTCATCTTGATAATCTACAGTGAACCAATATTCTACAGGCTTTTCGTCTTCATATCCTTTTACTGTAAACTTTTGACCTTTGTATCTTCTATCAGGTTGTAACTGTTGTATAGCTTGTTCAAGTGAATTAAATATAATTTTTCCATCGAGCGGAGCGGCTTGCTCCGACCATAAATTACTTGGATAACCAACTGTAAATTGTTCTCTTGCCATTCTTATCTCCTAATTAAATACCAAAATCAAATGTCATTTTTATTGGATTAGTTGTTGTTAATGAATTTGTTATTCTATATACAAAGTAACTAATACCGTCAAAAACTGTTTCGTGTTTTGTCCATTGTGCAGTAGCATCTAACATAAGAGGGTCTCTTACAATTAAATTACCAAATTCTGCAGGTGATACAAAATACATATATCCTAAAGGACTTATAAACTCGATTGGCTTATTTTCTTTTTCAGTTCTCTCAGAATGCTTAAATTCTTCACCCCATTTAATTGCCGCCTGTGGACCTGTTCCAAAAAATTCTCGTGGATTATTTAAATGATCAATTAAATCATTAATATCAAATGGTCTTGTATTCATATTTGCTACGCTTGTTGACCCTGTAGGAATAAAATTGCCCCAGTAGAAATTGCGTGTGTTGTCGTCTACTTCATATATTGCATGAAGCTCAACATTCCCTGTTACAATATATGGAAAAGTGATTGGTTGAGTACCTGCGGCATCAAGACACCAATTTTCTAATATGTATCCAGAAAGCGCAGGATTAGTCGGTCTGTTTAATGTACCGCCTTTTATTATTTGTGAAGGCGGTGGGCTTCCTCTCCATTCGCCGCCGTTTAAATGCCATGTAATTGTAACTGTTTCAAGCACAATAATCGGAATGGTCTCGCTGCTTATTACGTGATTGCATTGCGCGTAACGAACGCAGCGTAATACTTTTGTGCCTGTTGTTGTTGTAGTCGCAGGTACTGTGACAACCCATGAGCCGTTAGCGTGCCCGAGAGCGTTAATGTCTTTTGTTTCGGTATGCGAGCCGTTTATGCCGCAGGTTCTTGTTTCCTTGCCGACCGCCGTGCAAGTCGGAGCTGTAGTCTGCGTATAATTTCCCCAGTTATGGGCGGCTGCGGCTATCGCTATGTCTCTTGTTTCTG
>Ga0209755_10001363_pt1 | contig 38525 bp, 29 predicted proteins | sample TergutCo191P1_FD_187301 | JGI IMG/M metagenome (GOLD analysis project Ga0209755, IMG submission 187301) | Cornitermes sp. P1 segment gut microbial communities from Petit-Saut dam, French Guiana - Co191P1 (SPAdes) (version 2) | ecosystem: Host-associated > Arthropoda: Insects > Digestive system... | reverse complement strand
TCGGCTTTCATAAAGCACATGCTAAAAAACCATGGCGATGTCCGGATTGTAAACCTGGATCTGTTGACGTATGCGGGCAACCTTGAAAACCTGAAAAGCGTTGAACAGGACGGACGCTATCGCTTTGTGCACGGGGATATCTGCGACAGGGAGCTTGTAGCTGGTTTGTTTGAATCGTCCGCCATTGACAGCGTGGTGCACTTTGCCGCGGAAAGCCATGTTGACCGTTCAATACGCACGCCGGATATTTTCGTGAAGACGAACGTGCAGGGTACGCTAAGCCTATTGGATGCCGCCAAAAAATCCTGGCAGACTGGGGAGGATGCCTACAGGCCTGGAGTGAAGTTTGTGCAGGTGGGTACCGATGAGGTCTACGGCTCGCTTGGGCCCGAGGGCTTTTTTACGGAAGACACGCCCTTGGATCCCCACTCGCCGTATTCCGCGTCCAAGGCGGCGGCGGATTTGATGGTAAAGGCATACGCCGACACCTACGGGCTTCCCGTGAACATAACCCGGTGCTCCAACAACTACGGGCCGTACCAGTTCCCCGAAAAGCTGATTCCGCTTATGATCAACAATGCCCTGGCACACAAGCCCCTGCCTGTTTACGGAGACGGTCTGCAAATTCGTGACTGGCTGTATGTGGAGGATCACTGCAAGGCGATTGATATGGTGTTGCGTAACGGCCGCCTTGGGGAGGTCTATAACATTGGTGGACACAACGAACGTACTAACATTGTAATCGTTAAAACTATTCTGGAATATTTGGGTAAGCACGTTGATACTTCTATAGACGAAGCGCTTATCCGTCATGTCACCGATCGAAAGGGGCATGACAGGCGTTACGGCATAGATCCTTCCAAGATAACGGCGGAGTTGGGATGGGTTCCAGAAACGGGCTTTGAGACGGGCATTGTTAAGACGATAGACTGGTACCTGAACAACAAGGAATGGATGGGGCGCGTAACCAGCGGTGAATATCAGCGTTATTGCGAAACGGTTTACGGTGGAAAATAGGAATGGGAAAGTTTGACTTTATTCCCACGCCCATAGAAGGCGTGTTCGAGATAGAGCCGACCGTTTTCGGCGATCAGCGTGGATATTTCCTGGAGACGTACAACCAGCGGGATTTCCTTGATGCCGGCATTGCGGCGAAGTTTGTTCAAGATAATCAGAGTTTTTCAAGGAAAGGTATCTTGCGGGGGATGCATTTGCAGGAAAACTATCCCCAGGCAAAGCTTGTCCGTGTTTTGTCTGGGGAAGTATACGACGTTTGCGTGGATTTGCGCGGGGGTAGCCCCACTTTCGGTAAGTGGCACGGGGTTTACCTTTCCGGGGAAAACAGGCGGCAGTTTTTTATTCCACGTGGATTGGCACATGGTTTTCTGGTTTTGTCGGAGACGGCGGAATTCGCATATAAGTGCGATGATTTTTATCGTCCAGAGGATGAGAAGGGGTTTGTCTGGAATGATCCTGAAGTTGGTATTCAGTGGCCTTTGGGGGAGATAGGCAATCCGTTGCTTTCGGAGAAGGATGCCAAATTGCCGTTATTTTATTCGGCTTGACGACATTAATAGAGGGGCATATTTTTCCGTGAACACAATTGATTCTACAAAAGATATGAAAGTAGTACTTCTCGCCGGCGGTTTCGGCACCCGTCTTTCCGAGGAAACCGAAGCGCGCCCCAAGCCCATGGTGGAAATCGGCGGCCATCCGATTCTTTGGCACATTATGAAAACATATTCCTATTGGGGGTTTAACGAGTTTGTAATTCTCACCGGTTACAAGTCCCATATAATTAAGGATTATTTTATCAATTACTATACAAGATATTCCGATGTGACCATTGACATGGCGAGCAACACCGTGGAGCTTCACAAGATCAGAAACGAGCCGTGGAAGGTAACCGTGCTCTACACAGGGCCAGATACCATGACCGGTGGCAGGCTGTTAAGAGCGAAAGATTTTCTCCGTGATAAGCGGTTCATGCTAAGCTACGGCGACGGGGTAAGCGACGTCAACATTCACGAACTAATCAGACACCATGAGAAAGCAGAAAAGATAGCCACGCTGACATCCGTACAACCGGCGGGGCGTTTTGGCTCGATAGAAATAGGCGACAATGGCGCGGTGGAATCGTTCAAGGAAAAGCCGGACGGGGACGGTGCCTGGATTAACGGCGGTTTTTTTGTCATGGAACCAGAAGTGTTTGGCTACTTAACCGATGGAGATGCGACGATACTGGAAAGGAAACCGTTGGAACGCCTTGCGGAAACGGGGCAGCTCAATGCCTATAAGCACACAGGTTTCTGGCGGGCGATGGATACTCTGCGTGACAAGACCGAGCTAATAGATATGTGGACAAAGGGGATCGCCCCCTGGGCACTCTGGTTAAAATGACACCCGATTTTTACAAAGGCAAGAAAATATTTCTGACCGGGCATACCGGTTTTAAGGGGACCTGGCTGTGCCGAATCCTGTTGCGGGCTGGAGCGGATGTTGTCGGATATGCCCTTGAACCGCCTGCAATGCCGTCGCTTTTTTTTCAGACCAAAACGGAACAGGATATGCATTCCATAACGGGCGATGTCAGGAACCGTGATGCCCTTGTCAAGGCGATACGTGACGCGAAACCAGATATAGTGTTTCATCTTGCGGCCCAGCCCTTGGTGCGGCTTTCCTACCGCGAGCCGGCGGCTACCTACGAGACAAACGTAATGGGGACAGTGAATATTCTTGAGGCCATACGGTCGAGTCAGTCGGTAAAATCATTCGTGAACGTTACCACCGACAAAGTTTACGAAAACAGGGAGTGGCACTGGGGTTACCGGGAAAGCGAGAATCTTTGCGGTTATGATCCCTACTCAAACAGCAAGTCGTGCAGCGAACTAATAACATACAGTTACCGCAGCTCTTTCTTTGCCAATGGTGACGGCCCAGCGATTTCCACTGCCCGATCTGGCAACGTGATAGGCGGCGGCGATTATTCCGAGGATCGTGTTGTTCCCGATTGTGTCCGGGCAATAAAGGAGAATATGGAGATCGTAATAAGAAATCCGTGTTCTATTCGGCCATATCAACATGTCCTGGAATGTCTTTCGGGGTATTTGCTTCTGGCGGAAAAACAATACTGCGACAGAACTCTTGAAGGTGCCTATAACTTTGGGCCTGATGACGAAAGCTGCGTTTCCACCGGAAAATTGGCCAGTCTATTCTGCGATGCGTGGGGGTTGGATGCGAGGTGGTGTGTTCAGGGGGACGACGGGCCGCACGAGGCGAATTTTCTAAAGTTGGATTGCTCGAAAGCAAAGGCCGTACTGGACTGGCTCCCCTGTTGGGATATAAAAACGGCCATAGGGAAAGCGGTGGAATTTGCCAAAGCCGACACCGACGAAGAGCGGGCAACCTGTGTTGAGCGACAGATAGGGGAATATTTTGGAGGGCACGATGTTTGAATCGATGACCAAGGAACAAGCCCTTGAGCACATTCTTGAGAATGTTAAGGAATACTATAGGGCGTTCATGCAGGAACCGCGGTTCAGAAAGGGGGACCGCATCCCGTACGCTTCGCGGGTTTTTGACGAACGCGAGTTGGTAAACCTGGTTGACAGTTCCCTGGAGTTCTGGCTTACATCCGGCCGCTATACGGATCGGTTTGAAAAACAGCTCGCCGAGTACTTGCGGGTTCCTTTCTGCTCGCTGGTGAATTCCGGCTCGTCGGCCAACCTCCTGGCCTTTATGACCCTTACCTCTCCGCTGTTGGGTGAGCGGGCGATAAGGCGCGGGGACGAGGTAATCACAGTTGCCGCCGGCTTTCCCACCACCGTTACGCCAATCCTGCAGTTCGGCGCGGTGCCCGTATTTGTCGATGTCACGATCCCCCAGTATAATGTCGATGTCTCGACGCTGGAAAAAGCCCTGTCCCTCAAAACGCGGGCGGTGATGCTCGCCCATACCTTGGGGAACCCCTTCGATCTGCAAACCGTAAAAGAGTTCTGTCAGGCCCATCACCTGTGGCTTGTCGAGGACAACTGTGACGCGCTTGGTTCCACTTACACCATCGATGGTGTTACAAGGTTTACGGGAACCGTAGGCGATATCGGCACGTCAAGTTTCTACCCACCGCATCACATGACCATGGGTGAGGGGGGCGCGGTTTATACATCCGATCCCTTGCTCCATAAGATTATACGCTCCATGCGAGACTGGGGGCGCGACTGCGCCTGTCCTTCGGGCAAGGATAACCTTTGCGGGTATCGCTTTAACATGCAGTTCGGCGACTTGCCTATTGGCTATGACCATAAGTATGTTTACAGCCATTTTGGGTATAACCTGAAAGCCACCGATATGCAGGCGGCCATAGGTTGCGCGCAACTGGGAAAGTTCCCATCGTTTGTCGAGAGGCGCAGGTCCAACTGGCGGCGTTTGCGTGATGGCTTAGATGGCTTGCAGGACAGACTGGTTTTACCCGAGGCTGCACCCAATTCGGATCCCAGCTGGTTTGGTTTTTTGATTACCTGCAAGGACGGCGTTAGCCGCAATAGGCTGGTTCAGCATATCGAAAGCAGGAACATTCAGACGCGGATGCTTTTTGCCGGGAATTTGGTCAGGCATCCCTGTTTTGACGGGCTACGAAAGTCTGGTGATGGTTATCGCGTGGTTGGAACATTGTGCGAAACGGATCGCATAATGAACGATACTTTCTGGGTTGGCGTGTATCCAGGTATGACGGATGAGATGGTTGATAGAATGATTGAGGTTGTAAAAGAAGGGGTATAAATCCAATCCCATGAAAGTAAGCGACTATATAGTGTCATTCTTTGCGTCTCACCAAATCAAGTATATCTTTGGGTATCAAGGCGGCATGATAACCCATCTCGTGGACTCAATAAGCAAAAATGGGGATGTCAGGTTCGTACAATGCTATCACGAACAGACCGCCGCGATTGCCGCGGAAGGCTATGCCAGGGAATCGGGAACATTCGGCGTGGCCATTTCAACGAGCGGTCCCGGAGCCACGAACATGGTTACCGGAATCGCAAACGCTTATTTTGATTCCGTCCCGGTGGTCTACATCACCGGCCAGGTAAATACGTACGAATATAAATATCAAAAAAAAATAAGGCAGCGAGGGTTCCAGGAGACGGATGTCGTTTCCATAGTGGGACCGATTACGAAATACGCCGTAATGATAGACAATTCCGGCAAGATAAAACACGAGCTTGAAAAAGCCGTTTATATCGCGACGACGGGACGCAAAGGCCCCGTTCTTTTGGACATCCCCATGAATGTTCAACGTGCGGATATAAACCCTGCCGACATGCCTTCGTTTGACCATTTTTGTTCGAGGCCGAAAATAGAAGCATCAACGATACGTGACGTTGTTTCCTTATTGAAACGAGCAAAGCGTCCACTCGTTTTATGTGGTGGCGGCATTCAGACAGGTAATGCGTCAGACGAAGTGAATGCTCTTTTGATCGAAAGCAAACTGCCATACGTTGTTTCACTCATGGGAAAGGGGGGTGTTGACGAGACTAATGATAATTTCGCCGGAATGATAGGAAGTTATGGAAACCGTTCCGCGAACATCATACTTTCCAATGCCGACGTTGTTTTGGTCTTAGGTTCAAGACTTGACCTTAGACAAACTGGTGACAAAAATATGGGGTATTTTAATGAAATACGCTTTATTCATGTGGATATTGATATAGACGAATTGCAAGAAAACGGTATAGAAAACAAGCTGACTGTTCATGCCGATATAAATGATTTTATCAATAATCTAAGGGACCATGATGCCGTATATTCCTTTGAGTGTCGCGATTGGTTGTGTTATATTTCGGACATAAAAAAGAGATACTCGCAGAAGGAGGATGTTTCCCGTTTCGCAGGGAACAGCGAACCGTATCTTGCCTTGGAAAAGATAATGGCAACTGCCAATGGAAACAGTATTTTCACTGCCGATATTGGTCAAAACCAAATGTGGGCGGCCCAAACTTTGCGATTGCAGCCGAAACAGCGCTTCCTAACGAGCGGGGGTTTGGCACCGATGGGGTATGCATTACATGCCGCCATCGGCGCCTCATTCGCCTCGCCGGAAAAGAGCGTCGTGTGTATCATAGGCGACGGCGGGTTTCACATGGCGTTGCAGGCGCTCCTGCTTATTTCGCAGTACAATCTGAAAATAAGCGTTTTCGTACTTAACAATCATGCCCTTGGGATGATCACGCAGTTTCAAACCCTGTATTTTGACTCGAACATGGCCGGAACGACAAAGGAGGGAGGGTATGAGGTACCCTCCATAAAACACATAGCCCAAGCTTGCCATCTGGAATATTGTCGTATTACCGATATTTTGGAGCAGGATATGCCTGATATTGGCACTGGAAGGATTAATGAGATAGTGCTTAACGGTTTGACGACCGTCGTTCCAAAACTGGAATTTGATCAGCCGTTGTATAATATGTTTCCATACTTGAATGAGAATGAAATTATTAATATAAAATGCATAAAATAGCTTTAACTGGTGCAACAAGTATGCTTGGCCTCGCTCTAATACGTCAATGTATTCAGAATAATATAAAGGTGATAGCTTTTGTTCGCTCAGATTCTTCTCGGATAAGTCGTTTACCCGCATCTGACTTACTAAAAGTTGTGGATTGTAATCTTGATGCTCTTGCAGAATTTGAGCTGGATAAAAAAGAACAAGAAGATACTGAAGTTTTTTACCACTTTGGTTGGAGCCACACGGATAAGCAGGGGCGACTTGATTGCGATAAACAACTAAAAAATTTATACCACACTCTGGTCGCTGTGCGCCTTGCAAAAAGAATAGGCTGTAGGAAATTCATAGGCGCTGGTTCACAGGCCGAGTATGGTCGGAGTTTAATCACCTTGACGAGTTCTACTCCAGTTAATCCCGAAAACGCTTACGGAATATCCAAGTATGCAGCTGGGAAATTTGCAAGAACTGAGTGCGAAAAATTGGGACTTGATTATGTATGGGTACGTATTTTAAGTGTATATGGCATTCATGACAATGACAATACGTTAATTAGTAATTTTATTTTTAACTGTAAAGAAAATCGCCCGATGCGGCTTGGCTCATGCACCCATGTCTGGGATTACCTTTATGAGGATGATGCTGGGAAGGCATTTTTTGTTATTGGTGGAAAAGGCTTAAATGGGAAAATTTATTGTCTTGGTAGTGGGTCTGGCAGGCCATTAAGGGAGTATTTGGAAATAATAAAAAATATGATAAATCCTACATATATTCCACAATATGGTGAGATACCATGTGGCGAAAATTCCATACGACACTTATGTGCTGATATCTCTGAGTTGACTAACGATACTGGATGGAAACCTGAAGTTTCATTTGAGGAAGGTTCTCGTCGTATGGTAGAAAATTATATGGGGAAAAACATTGGCTAAAATAAGCCAACAGCGCAGGGATATTTTTTTTACGCTTGTCAATCAAGTTTGGCGTCTGGTTTCTGGTCCTGCTATCCTTTTGCTGATTCCCTTATTTTTATCGCCAGAGCAACAGGGATATTGGTATCTTTTTATAAGTTTGGCTGCACTTAGCATTTTTGCGGATTTGGGATTTTCCAACATAATCTTGCAGTTTTCAGCCCATGAATATGCTTTTTTAAGATTTACCAATAAAGGGCTGTTAGAAGGCGAAGAAATATATCTGAAAAAATTAGGGAGTTTCCTAAGGTTTACGATTAAGTGGATTTCAACAATATGCATAATAGTTTTTCCAGTGATGTATGCTATCGGGATACTTTTTTTTATAAGGGATTCCGTTTTAGGTATTTATTTTATACCCTGGACCATATTTGCCGCCGGCTCGCTAATCAACTTTTTTAATAATTCCATCTTATCATTTATTGAGGGGCTCAATAAGATAGAGGCTATTCAGAAGATTCGCTTTAGAGTGGCTGTTCTTCACACTGGGGTATTGGTAGTTGTTTTGGTTCTGGGCGGTAATATTTACGCGCTCGCCTTTGGTTCATTACTGAGTGCCTCTTCTATTTTTATCTCTATATTCGGAAGCTTCAGGAAATTGCTGAAGCAATTGCTGGATGTTTCAAGAGCATTTGTCTATTCCTGGAGAAAGGAGATAATCCCTCTTTTTGTTAAGTATGCGCTTAGTTGGGCAAGTGGTTATTTTATTTTTCAGATTTACACACCGTTGATGCATTATTTTCATGGCCCCGTTTATAGTGGAAAAGTTGGCATTACTATGGCTTTAGTGTTGGCCGTTTTTAACATGAGTAACGTCTGGATGTATACGATTAAGCCCAAGATAAATATGCTTATTTCGCAGAAATCATGGTTTGACCTCGACAGGCTTTTTTTAAGGAGAATGCTGTTATCGGTAGGTACCTATATATTTATTTCCCTTGGGGTATTTGTTTTTGTTATTTTATTTGGTAATTTTTGGATAGTACCTAGAATAGTTTCTCGATTTCTGCCAAGGATAGCATTGGTTACCCTTTTGATTTCCTTCTTTCTCCAAGTGATGATTAATGCTTGGGCATTGTATTTACGAGGTCATAAACAAGAGCCCTATGTTGTTCCATCTATAGTATCTGCTGTATGGGTTGTAATTACAACTTTTCTTGCGGGGATGTACTTGTCTCCTATTTGGTTTTTCCTTGGTTTTTTTACGAATTATATCTGGGCTATTCCAGTATTCTACATAATATATATGAAACGAAGGATATTGTGGCATGGATAAATGGTCGTTACTAAGTGTTTGTATACCTACATATAATAGGGACTATTTGATACAAGAATGTCTTGTAAAATTATGCCCTGTTGCTTATGAAAATAATGTTCAAGTACATATATCTGATAATGCATCATCAGATGATACAGAGAACATCATAAAAAAATTTATGAGACAATATGAAAATGTGTTTTATTATAAACATGATGAAAATATGGGTGCCGATAGAAATATAGAATTTGTTTTAAAACAACCTAAAACAAAATATAGATGGTTACTTGGTGATGGCTATTTTATATCAGATGATAATATAAAAAAAATATTAAGAGATCTAAATAGGGATGAATTTGATTTTTATGTTGTCAATGCTACAATACGCACATTGAGTTTAGATGAAAGAATATATACAGATAAAGATAAATTACTGTCTGAACTGGGATGGCATATGACATTACTGGGGTGTACAATATACAATGCTTCATTTCTCCATCTTGTAAATTATAAAAAATATTACAATAGTTATTTTATACAAACTGGAATAATCTTTGAATATTGTGCATCAGTTTTATTTAAATTGAAATTTAATCCCAATATTATCATCAACCTTATAGTTTGTGAAAAGAAAAACCATTGGCTTCATAGAGCTTTTGAAATTTTTTGTAAAAAATGGTATATGTTTGTTGTCTCATTACCATTTACTTATTCAGATAAAGCAAAAAAAGAGTGTATCGTAAATCACAATAAGAATACAAATTTTTTTTCTATGCGAAATATTTTGTACTGGCGTTCTCTAAATTATTTTAACATGAAAACTATATTGAAGTATAAATTTTATATATACCAATCTACTTCATTAAGTATTGTACTGTTAGCATTATTAGTATCTATAGTTCCTGTTCAATTATTCTATCTAACAAAAAATATATGTAGGAAATTGACTTTTAAATAATGAAAAATAAGAGGCAAATAATTGTTTATCAGAACAACATGATGGAGATATATTGAATAAGAAGAGTTGAATTATAAACAAATTGTGTAGCATAAAAATGAAAAGGAGGATATGTTGTTCGGACAATATTCCATAGAGTTGATTATAGAATATTTTTATGATTTAGTACTATTATGATTATATTGTTTATGTTTCTGAATAAATGAGTAATGATACCATTGGAAAGCATAAAAATATTATGAAGCCACGAATAATAGCTATATATCTTCCACAATTTCATCCTATCCCTGAGAATGATGAGTGGTGGGGGAAAGGGTTTACAGAGTGGCGAAATGTAGTTAGGGCAAAACCGCGTTTTTCTGAACATTATCAACCACATATACCTGCTGATTTGGGATTTTATGATTTGCGTGTTCCAGAAATAATGGAAGAACAGGCTCGGATGGCACGCGAGCATGGTATCTCTGGTTTTTGCTATTACCATTATTGGTTTAGTGGGAAACTGTTATTGGAACGCCCATTGGAAGATATGTTAAAATCAAGGAAGCCTGACTTTCCGTTTATGATTTGTTGGGCGAATGAGAATTGGACAAGAGTATGGGATGGGGGAGAGAAAAAAATACTTATTGAGCAGAAGTATTCGGAAGAGGATGATATACAACATATAAAGTATTTAATGAAATATTTTAAGGACCCCAGGTATATACGTGTAAATAACAAGCCTGTAATTTCTATTTACCGTTCAGTGTTGCTTCCAGATATTGAGAGAACTATAAGAATATGGCAAACTGAGGCTATGAAAGAAGGGATGGAACTTTATATATGTCGTTTTGAATCTGCCGTGCATGGAATGGGTAAGGATTATTTGACCGATGGGATAGACGCTTCGATTGATTTTGAACCTTTCGGTTGTGGTTTTATGGAATATCATAAGTATAATAAATATGAACGTCTTGCAAAAAAAGGAATCAATCTATTATCACGATTGATATTTGGTAAAAATATTTTTCCTAAAATACTGAGTTACGAAAAATATGTGCATTTTCAGTTAAAGCGTAATAATCCTTCATACAAGAGATATCCTTGTGTTACTCCTATGTGGGATAATTCCGCCCGTAGAAAGAAGAATAATTATTTTGCTTTTCATTCTAGTACACCAAAATTATTTGGAATATGGTTAAAAGATACAATAAATAAATTTATACCATATTCCGATGATGAAAATTTTATTTTTATTAATGCCTGGAACGAATGGGCAGAAGGAAATCATTTAGAGCCTTGCATGAAATGGGGAGATAAATACTTGAAAGAAATTAAGAAATTGATTTCCTTGCTCAAGACATAATAATTAATATAATAAAATATCAAATGTCATATATGTTGCTAATCTTGCTTTAGCAAGATTTGATATCATTTCTGGGTATTTGAAGAGAGGTAGATTATGATTCCAAAAGTTATTGCTTTTTATTTGCCACAGTTCCATCCAACCATCAATAATAATAAATGGTATGGTGAAGGTTTTACTGAATGGACAAATTTATGCAAAGCAAAAAAATTATTTCCTGGACATAAACAGCCTAATATACCAGCAGATTTAGGTTTTTATGATCTAAGATTACCTGAAACAAGAAAAGCCCAGGCTGATCTCGCCAAGAAGCATGGTATACATGGGTTTTGTTATTATCATTATAGATTCAATTCTGAGTATCGAGAACTTGATTTACCGTTTAACGAAGTTCTTAAGTCTGGAGAACCCAATTTCCCTTTTATGTTATGCTGGGTTAATGAGTCATGGTACAAAAAATATTGGAGCTATAAAGGGAATTATTCAAAGAAAATATTAGCAGAGCAAATATATGAAGGAATAGAAGATTACAAAAGACATTTTTTCGAATTATTACCAGCTTTTATTGACACCAGGTATATAAGAATAGATGATAAACCGGTTTTTTTGATTTACAAACCATTAGAATTTGCGGATGTGAATTTATTTATTTCGTGTTGGCAAGACTTGGCCAAAAAGAATGGTTTGAATGGAATATTTTTTATTAGTCGTACAACTAATGTATCTAAGGAAAAAGATCTTCTTATTTCGAAAGGATTCTCAGCCGTGTATACAGTTCGCCTAGGAGAAACATGGGCGAGGAAAAAATTATATGAAAAGATATTTATGAAGACAATTCGTGCTATAATAAGAATACCTCATATTATTAGTTATTCGAAAGCTGCAAAATATTTTGTTGGGAAAGAAGATGAACAATATGATGTATTTCCAACAATTATTCCTAATTTTGATCATACTCCAAGAAGCGGAAGAGGAGGGGTAATGTTGTTTAATTCAACACCACAAAAATTTTATAAACATATGATTAATGTTATGAGGACCGTAAAGAAAAAACCTGTTGAGCGCCAAATTGCTTTTCTCTTAGCATGGAATGAATGGGGTGAAGGTAATTATATGGAGCCTGATATTCGATGGGGGAAAAGATATTTGGAATATTTCCAAAAAGGATTATCTTCAGGGATTAATTCGAATTAGACTGTTGAGATAATTGATCGCATATAAATCTGAGAGAGGATATATGTTGACAACTACAAATAAGATACCAGGGATTATTACGACTGTATTTTTTTCAACTTTATTTTTGAGTATCACAATTTTTCTTTCTTTATGGTTTGCCATTGTCTTCATATTGTTTATATTTATTCTAGCTATGATAAATAGAGTAGATATAATAAAAATTAATTTGAGAAATGAAGATATTCATGTTTGTTTTTTGTTCTATTTATTTTTCTTTATATCGTTCGTTGTAATTAGTTTTTCGAATATATTTATTTCTGGTATAAATTTTTTAGAATATTATCCTCAAAAATTTGGAAGAATGACAAATGTAATGGTTTATTTTATTTTGTTTTTGTATATAATTCATGGGAAAAATTGCGGGAATATAACTACAAAAAGAATATTTAATGCATATGTGACGGGGTGTTGTGTACTGCTTTTTTTTGGAGTATGGCAAATATTTAATCTAATATTCCATGTACCCTATCCCACTGTCTTTGTTACGAGAGATCGGATTCACACTATAGATGAGACTATGTTATTGCCATTTATGACAAGACGTATTACATCTATAGCGGAAGAACCAGCGTATTTGATCCCTTATTTAATGGATGCAATAATAATATTGTTCTATACGACAAAAAAATATATTTTAATGGCTTTATTTGTGATTGTTTTGATATTTACCTTGTCCCTAGCTGGATACGCTAATTTTTTTTTAATAATTATGATAATGTTATTTTTTGCTAAAAATACATTAAAAATTATATTTGTAAAATTGGTGGCTTTGTTTTGTATTGTATTTGGCATATATTTATTACAAGATATTTTTTTTTCTGTTTTAAGGCGTCTAAACCCAAGCGAATTGGTTGCGTCGGGCCGTTTGCAGAATTCAATTCTATCGATAAACTATATGCTACATGAGGCTTCTCCGTTTAATTTTATATTTGGGTTTGGACCAAGAGGAATGGGATATATAAGAAATTTTGTTTTCCATACATCTGGATGGTTGCAAGGGGAAATGATCGGTGTAACGACGCATATTATTTTCGTAGATTTTTTTATTGACCATGGAATAATGGGACTTATAATAATTATTCTGCTGTTTTATTATTTATTCATGTTAACAAAAAAATCATATAACAGGACAGGAAATAGAATGGGACAAGTCCTATGTTTAAATTTGATTATTACTTCATTATATACAGCAGATTATGCTTCTCCCCGGTTTACCGCTGTAATAATATTATTGTTATGTATTTATAAAGATAGTCGAAATGAAGAAAGAGTAATAATGAGGGCCAAATGAGCATTAATCAAACAATTATCATCTCAGTTATAATTCCTACTTATAAGCCGCAGAATTATATAAATGAATGTTTTGCGGCAATAGAAAATCAATGTTTCAATAAAATTGATTTTGAAGTGATCATTGTACTTAATGGTGATTGTGAGCCATATTATTCTTTCATTCAAAAATTATTACTACAATATAAATTTAATCACAAAATATTTTATACTAATATAAAAGGGGTATCGAACGCGCGTAATATTGGAATTGAAAAGTCTAAAGGTAAATATTTGGCTTTTGTCGATGATGATGATATAATTTCGATGGATTATCTGCAAGGATTGTATAATATTGCAAAAGAAAATAAAATTCCGCTTTCTAACATGAAGGGATTTGTTGGAGAGATAACAAATACTAGAAATTATTATATTGCAAATGTATATAAAAAAATGATGAATAAAAAATTAACAATATTAAGAGTGCGATCGTATTTTGCAAGCCCTTGTTATAAATTGGTAACTCGTGAATTAATTGGTGTACATAGATTTGATCTAAGATTTCAAAATGGAGAGGATTCACTATTTATGTTTGCCATCTCGGAAAAAAAAATGGAATTTCAATTTGCTGATGAAAATACTATTTATTATAGAAGGATAAGGGATAATTCACTTACAAATAAAAAAATAGATTTGATATGTATGATAGAAAATTGTTTCAAATTGATATTTGCTACAATTGAAACTTATGCTAAATCGCCGAGAAGATATGATTTTATTTTTTTTGTTTCTAGAATATTCGCCTATATTAAAAGTATTATTTATAAATATCTTGCATGGCTATATTGTTGATGAATTATACTTCGTTTAGGTATAGGCGTTTTGTGTCTTTTGTATTCAATAATTATGTGTAACAATATGAGGGAGTTGTAAGCATGTCTGATTTTAATTTTTTCTTGAAGAAGGTGTCTGATAAAACTATTAAAATAGGTATTATTGGACTTGGTTATGTAGGGCTTCCTCTTGCGGTTACTTTTGCGCTTAAAGATGTTGAGGTGTTGGGTTTCGAAAAAAACGAGGAAAAAGCGAAGTTGGTGAATATCGCACAAAATTATATTGGGGATGTCACAGACAACGATCTGTACATGGTTGTCAAGAAAACAAAAAAGATTTCTGCTACCACGGATTTTTTTAGAATAAGGGAATGTGATGCGGTTATAATTTGCGTGCCGACACCGTTAGATAAATTCAAGAAACCAGATATGTCCTATATTAAACAGTCCTGTATTGATATTGGCAGAAATATGAAGTCTGGGACCTTTATAAGCCTGGAAAGCACCACGTACCCAACTACTACAGAAAATTTCATGAAGCCCATAATTGAGCAAGAATCGGGAATGCGGGAGGGGAAAGATTTCTGGTTGTGTTTTAGTCCCGAACGAGTTGATCCGGGAAATAAGGATTATAAAACCCATAATACACCTAAAGTTGTGGGTGCTCTTGGAGATGAGGCAAAACAAATTGCCGTGGCGTTATATTCCCTTGCCATACAACATTTACATGTGGTATCTTCACCACGTATTGCCGAAATGGTTAAGATTCTTGAAAATACCTATCGACTTGTGAATATTTCAATGATTAATGAGCTCGCACTTTTTTCGGGCAGAATCGGTATCGATATATGGGAAGTAATAGAAGCGGCAAAGACAAAACCGTATGGATTTCAGCCTTTTTATCCTGGGCCAGGCATAGGCGGACATTGTATCCCCTTGGATCCATTTTATCTTGAGTACATTGCAAAGAGTCAGAATTTTGCTCTATCAATGATACATACTGCAGGCGCAATAAATGACCTAATGCCTCATCGTATGATGGTAAAAATTTCCTTTGCATTGAACCGACAAAAAAAAGCAATAAACGGTTCAACTATTTTGTTTCTTGGTATTGCATACAAGCCAGACATTGATGACGCTAGGGAAAGCCCCGCATTATTAGTGATGGAGCAGGTTGCCAAAAAAGGGGCAAATGTTTTATATCACGATCCTTATATTCCAGAGGTCAATGATGAACATGGTGGTAGACATTTGAGCCTAGAATTGACAGATGAGTTACTTATAGGGGTTGACTGTGTGGTTTTTACAACGAACCACAGTTGTTTCGATTCTAAAAGGATCGTTGAAAAAGCAAGATTAGTTGTAGACATGAGGAATGTGGTGAAAAACGTGTCCATCGAAGACGGAAATGTATTCAAATTTTGATTATATTTGAGAAGGAAAGTATTATGATATCTGTCATTTGCCCAGTGTACAACGAGGAAAAATACATAAGTAAATGTATAGAGTCTCTTCTACTTCAGGATTACCCTTTGGATGATATAGAGATAATATTTGTAGACGGAGGAAGTAGAGACAATACACGTAATATAATAAATAAATATGCAGAAAAATATGATTTCATAAATGTGATTAATAATAATGATAGAATTGTTCCTGTCGCTATGAATATGGGGATAAAATATGCCAAAGGGGCAATCATTGTCAGGATGGATGCTCATGCGGCATATGCAAAGAATTATATTTCTGCACTCGTGGAAAAACTTTTTGAGTTGAATGCTGATAATGTTGGTTGTGTATGCAAAACAGATGTTATAAATAAAAACCCTAAAACACTTGCAATAAAAGAGATATTAAGCAATAAAATTGGAGTTGGTAATTCTTTATTTAGATTAGGTATAGACAAAATTAGCGAGGTAGATACGGTTCCATTTGGTTGTTGGCAAAAAAATATATTTGATAAATATGGGTACTTTGATAGTAGGTTGATTCGCAATCAAGATATTGAAATGAACAAAAGAATAAAAAGAGGGGGAGGCAAAATATATATAATACCAGATACTTACTGCACATATTTTGCGAGGGAAACATTTGTTCAAATTGCAAAAAATAATTTTAACAATGGAAAATGGAATATATTGACTGTTTATTTTACAAAGCAATTTGATTCTCTTTCGGTACGGCATTTTATTCCTATGGTGTTTATATTGTCAATAATATTACCAGTTGTGTTTGGTTTTTTTGTATTTGAATTATTATTCTTATCTTTTTTTTCAATATTATCGTATTTTATATTAATATCTTCTATATCTGTTGTTTTGAGCATCAAGAAAAAACTGAATGTTTTATATCTTTTAATTGGTTTTATTACTCTCCATTTTTCATATGGAATAGGTTCACTGACGGGTGTTTTGAAAGCATGCGCATTGGCATTATACCCGTTTAATAAAAAGATGAATAAAATATGATACGTTTTTTTGATATCATTTTGTCTGCACTAGCAATAATAATATTTTTTCCATTGATGATTCCTATAATGATAATTCTAAAATTAACAGGCGAACATGATATATTTTATAGGCAAACACGAATAGGTAAAAAAGGGAAGCCTTTTCAAGTGCTAAAATTTGCAACAATGCTTCGGGATAGCCCAAATATGCAGGGGGGGCTTATTACTGCACCTGATGATCCTCGTTTATTACCAATGGGAAAATTTTTGAGAAAAACAAAAATTAATGAATTACCTCAATTGTTAAATATTTTCCTAGGGCAAATGAGCTTTGTTGGGTATAGGCCCTTTGCAAAAAAACATTATGATATTTATTCCGATGAGATAAAACTATATATTAATAGTATTAGGCCAGGGTTAACAGGCATTGGGTCAATTATTTTTCACAACGAAGAAGAAATGTTGCACTCCGTTTCTGACAGGGAATATTTTCATGATCAGGTTATAACACCTTTTAAAGGAAAACTTGAATGTTGGTATGTAAAAAATAGAACGATAAAAAATTATTTTTTTATCATACTCTGCACCGCACTAGTAATATTAAACCCAAAACACAAAAATTGGATGTCATATTTTAAAAATATACCCTCGATACCTGATGAATTAAAAATTTATGTTTAGTTTGGAATGATGTAAACATAACAAACGAGGAACAGGCAGCAATGAAATTATTATTGTTCTTTTGGAGGAAATTCCATCCATCCTCCCCCACACCTCCATATTACTTCGATTATTCCTTGATGAAAATTATCATAAAACCTATAAGAAAATATATTAATGTGGTTATTATTCCTAATATTGTATTTAATAATATCCGTATTATATTATACAGATTTTGCGGGTTTAAAATAGGAAGAAATGTTTTTATCGGTATGAAATGTTACTTGGATGATTTATGTTATGATAAAATACTCATAGAAGATAATGTTACCATATCTTACGGGGTTTTTTTTGCCTGTCATGGAAAAAATCAATCACATACACCCATTGTCATAAAAAGAGGTGCTTATATTGGAATGAGGGCCAGCATAATATCTACGAAGCATGGTATTTGTTTGGGAGAAAATTCGGTTGTTGGGGCGTGTGCGTTAGTTAACAAGGATATTCCTGACAATGCTATGGCGGTTGGAATTCCAATAAGGATTATTCAAAAATGAATCGTGAGCAAAAAATAATCACATATATAAAGGGTATTTATCCTAATCAGTGTCCCGTCTTACTGCATTGCCCTGAATTCCGTGGAAATGAAAAGAAATATCTTGAAGAATGTATAGATACAAAATATGTTTCATATATAGGCCGTTTTGTTGCCGACATTGAAAATACGATAATAAAAATGATCGGTACCAAGTACGCCGTGGCCTTGGCTAACGGAACGTCTGCCTTGCATATACTTTTGTTGGCCATAGGAATAAAACCGGAGGATGAAGTTATCACTCAATCCTTGTCATTCGCGGCTACATCCGCAGCGATAGTTCATGCCCAGGGTACACCGGTGTTTGTTGATGTGGAACAAAGCACTCTTGGCATGTCGCCAGAAAGTTTACGGGGTTTTTTGGAAAGACATGCCGTGGTCGTGTGCGGTGAATGTTCCAATAAGATAACTGGTAAGCGCATAAAAGCGGTTATGCCTATGCATACTTTTGGTCATCCAGTAAGGATTGAGGAAATAAAAAAAATATGTGATGAGTATTGCTTATTGCTTGTAGAGGATTCTGCCGAATCCTTGGGAAGCTTATACATGGGAAAATATACTGGTACTTTTGGCAAGGCGGGGGTATTTAGTTTCAACGGAAATAAGTTGGTTACGACGGGAGGCGGGGGTATGGTTGTTACTGATGATGAAACTATCGCTAATAGAATACGGCATATTTCAACGACCGCGAAACGCCCCCATCGCTGGGAATTCTATCACGATGAGGTCGGGTATAACCTTCGGATGCCGAGTCTTAATGCGGCAATCGGATTCGCGCAGCTTGAGTATTTCAACCAAATACTTGAAAATAAACGAGAAACGGCGTGTTTATATAATGAATTCTTTAATACCATTGGGATTAAGTTCATTGCAGAGCCGAACAATGCTAAATCAAATTATTGGTTAAATGCCATTTTGTTTGATAAGCGCAGCCAACGGGATGAATTTCTTGAATATTCCAATGACAATGGTGTCCAAACGCGCCCCGTATGGGCGCTGCTTCATACCTTGCCTCCGTATCGGCATTGCCAGCGTACGGAAATGCCCAATGCGGAATATATCGCGGATCGCCTTGTAAATATTCCAAGTAGTGTCAGGGGCGGCTAATATGTCGAACATACTTCCTCTTGTTGGTCGTGACGAGCCGTTGTTCCTAAAAGATGTTTCCCGCCATGACAAGAACCTTTCCTCGCTGGTGGCTTCTTCTCGTTTTCTTGTAATCGGCGGCGCGGGTTCCATTGGTTCGGCTGTGGTATTTGAGCTCTTCAGGCGCCGGCCAAAATTGTTGCATGTAGTGGATATAAGCGAAAACAACATGGTGGAGCTTGTCCGTAATATACGCAGTTCGCTAGGCTATATCGACGGCGAATTCGCCACTTTCGCCATTGATTGCGGTTCCGATGTTTTCGATTCCTTTATGGAAAATGGACCCGTGTACGATTACGTGTTTAACCTTTCGGCCCTTAAACACGTGCGCAGCGAGAAAGACCCTTTTACCCTGATGCGGATGATCGACGTAAACATATTCAATACCGACAAAAGCATAGGGCAGGCATATAAAAAGGGGGCAAGGAAGTATTTCTGTGTTTCCACCGACAAGGCGGCGAATCCAGTCAATATGATGGGGGCCTCTAAGCGTATCATGGAGATGTTCTTGGTGCGCCGTTCCGTGGACATGTCTATTTCCACCGCCCGCTTTGCGAATGTCGCTTTCTCGGACGGCAGTTTGCTTTATGGTTTTAATCGGCGTATGGAAAAAGGGCAACCCCTTTCCGCGCCCAACGACGTGCGTCGGTATTTCGTAACGCCACAGGAGTCTGGGGAGCTGTGCCTTATGTCTTGTTTGCTCGGGGAAAATCGCGATATATTCTTTCCTAAGCTGGATTATGATCTTGACTTGCTGACATTCAGCGAAATAGCGGATCGCTATCTTTATAACCTTGGCTACGAGCCTGTGCAGTGTGACAGCGAGGATGAAGCCCGTGACCGTATCCATGAGCTAAAGGCGCTTAAAAAATACCCAGTATATTTTTTCAAGAGCGATACGACAGGGGAAAAGGATTTCGAGGAATTTTACACTGGCGAGGAAACGCTGGATATGGAGAGGTTCAATTCCATAGGTATAGTAAAGAATGACGCATTATATGACGAGCATAAATTGAATGTGTTTACGGAGACCATTAGGACGTTACGGAAAAAAGGCGAATGGACACGCCTGGAATTGATAGATTTGTTTAACTTTATGATACCTGAATTTAACCATAAGGAAACAGGCAAGTTCCTTGATGGAAGGATGTAAAAACCTTATAAGAGCCTATCTTAATTTCTGTGTAAATCCCAAGTATCATCACCCGAACCTTCCCAAACTCAATCGCAACTAGTTGTCCTCATTCCCGCACCTGCCCCGACCCACTTACCAAATACTTAATCGTTGTAAGCGCCTCCAACCCCATCGGCCCTCGCGTGTGGAACTTCTGCGTGCTTATCCCCAACTCCGCACCGAAGCCGAACACGGCACCGTCGGTAAAGCGGGTGGACGCATTGACGTACACGCAGGCGGCATCGACCTCCATGCGGAAACATCGCGCCGACCGCATGTCCTGGGTCAGAATCGCCTCCGAGTGCTTTGTCCCGTAGCGGTTGATGTGGGCAATAGCCTCCTCGCATGACTCGACGGTTTTTACTGCAAGAATATTGTCAAGAAATTCGGTTTCCCAGTCCTCTTCGGTTGCGTCCTTGATCACGGTGGGGGTAGTTTTCGCTCCCGCCAATGCGGCGGCTTTAGATGCCGTGTCGCAGCGCAGTTCCGCCTTGCCCGCAAGCCTTTCCACCAGCGGTGGCATAAGGGCGGCAAGTGCGTCATGGTGTACGAGCAAGGTTTCCACGGCGTTGCACACGCCTGGCCTTTGCAGTTTTGCGTTCGCGATTATTTCCACTGCGCTATCCAAGTCGGCACTGGGTTCCACGTAAATGTGACAATTGCCCTCGCCCGTCTCGATAACCGGAATTCGGGCGTTCTCTACCACCCGCTTAATCAGCTCCTTGCCCCCTCGCGGAAGCACCACGTCGATCCATCCCCTCGCCGTAAGAATCTCGTCCACATCCCTGCGGCTGCCCGTGTTTTCGGGATCCTGCGATGCAAGATCCGCCAGGGCCACCGCATCGGCAATCCCGCTGCCAGCCTCTAACCCAGACTTGATCGCCGCCACAAGCGCCCTATTCGATTCCAGCGCCGACGAAGACCCTCTGAGCAAAATGGAACAACCCGCCTTGTACGCCAATGCGGCGCAGTCAACGGTAACATTGGGCCGCGACTCGTAGATTATCGCCGCCACGCCCAGCGGCACGGAAACCTGCTCTACCGTAAGCCCGTTTGGCAATGTCCACCCGGCGCGAACCGTGCCGATGGGGTCCTTCTGCCGTATCACCACCTGTACCCCTTCGATAATGCCGTCTATGCGCCCGTGGTCCAGGGAAAGCCGGTCAACAAGGCTTTCCTTCATGCCACTGGCGCGGGCCTTTTCCACGTCGCGGGCGTTCGCCGCCAATATAAGGGCCCGATCCCAGTCTATGGCCGCCGCCGCCGCCGCCAAGGCCCTGTTTTTTGCCGCAGCGTTTTCTGGGGCCAGCCTTGCCTGTGCCTGTTTGAGCGAGACGAAAAGTGGTTGCAACGAATTCATGTGTAAATTATAGCAGAGAAACGGCGGTTTTAAAATACACCGTCCCGCTTGCTTGACATTATTCCTGGAAATCCTATATGCTTTGAATGAAATAGCACATGGTTTCTAAGGAGGTCGCGATGGACGCAAAAAACATGTCGCAAATATCGGTGGGCAGCAGATTGTTGTTGTGGTCGGGTGTCATACGGCGGTTTTTGTTGTACATCTTTAACAAGAAATATATCAAGAAAAGCGTTGCGAAATGCCAAGGCGAATGCCTGCGCTGCGGGGCCTGTTGCAGGCTTGTCGTTAGCCAATGCCCATATCTGACGTTTGATGCAGACGGAAAATCATCGTGCATAAAGTACAATACTACCAGAATGCCAAATTGCGTTATGTTTCCGATAGATCATAGGGACATAAAGGAAAGGGATATCGTTTCCGCAATCCCTTGCGGGTATAGTTTTAACGAAAGGTAATTCATCCCTCCCACAAATTCCCAAAGTATGATACCATACCCACAGGAGAAAAAGATGGCAAAAATACCAGTTGGCATATTGGGCGCGACGGGAATGGTTGGGCAGAACTATATCGCCCTGCTCAACAATCACCCCTGGTTTAAGGTGCGATACGCGGCGGCGTCGCCCAGAAGCGCCGGGAAAAAATACGCCGAGGCGGTGGCTGGCAGGTGGCAGCTTGCCGATGATTACGCGCCCCATGTCGGGGAGCTTACGGTAGAAAACGCCAATGACATAGAACGTGCGGCGGCGGCCCACAAAAAAGGGAAATGCGCCTTCGTTTTTTCCGCGCTGGAGATGGGCAAGGACGAAACCCGCGCCTTGGAGGAAGCCTACGCCGCAGCTGGCATCCCAGTAATCTCCAACGCCTCGGCGCACCGGTGGACTCCAGATGTGCCGATCCTTATCCCAGAGGTGAATCCCCATCATGTGGAAGTAATCGAGGCCCAGCGGGAAGCCAGGGGATGGGACCGGGGTTTTATCGTGGTAAAACCAAACTGTTCGATTCAAAGCTACATGATCCCCCTTCACGCCTTGGTGCAGGCTGGTTACCTGGTAAAGCGGCTAATCGTCACCACCATGCAGGCTGTTTCTGGTGCTGGTTATCCAGGGGTTCCAAGCCTGGACATAATTGACAACATTGTTCCCTATATTGGCGGCGAGGAGGAAAAGTCCGAGAAGGAGCCGCTAAAGGTTTTCGGGACGGTGATGAACGGCAAGGTGGAGAACGCCATCATGCCTAAGATTTCCGCCTGCTGCAATCGCGTTCCGGTTATTGATGGGCATACGGCATGTATCAACCTGCAGTTTGGCTCGAAGAAACCTTCGATTGACGAGATAAAGGAAATATGGACATCCTTCAAGGGGCTGCCCCAGGAACGGGCTTTTCCCACCGCCCCCAAGCAGCCAATTATCTACAGGACCGAGGACAATCGCCCGCAGCCGCGCAAGGATCGCGATATCGACAAGGCGATGTCCGTGGTGATAGGCAGGTTGCGCCCCTGCAATCTGTTTGACGTGCGCTTTACGGCGTTGTCGCACAACACGGTGCGCGGCGCGGCCGGCGGCGGGGTGCTGAACGCGGAGTTGCTGAAATTCCGTGGGTATATAGGGTAACGAATATCATGGCCTCATCCTTGCGCCTTGCTGCCGCTAATTCCACTAGCCACTTGGCTTCCCACGGCTGGTACCAAAGCGATCTTTATGCTATGCTGTCCACATGACACCTGAAAACACCACGCTCGATCCCGCAAGCCCTGTTTCCGCCCTCCTTGAGGGCGCGGGACAGATTATAAAGGGCAAACGGGAGTTTCTGGAGCTGCTGGTAGCGGCTGTGCTTGCTGGCGGGCATGTGCTTATAGAAGACAACCCTGGTTTGGGGAAAACCACCGTGGCGAAAACGCTGGCAAAGCTAATCGAAGGCGGGGATGGGGGGCTTATCTTCAAGCGTATTCAGTTTACCCCGGATCTGCTTCCCTACGACATAACCGGCGTGGACGTGTTCGACCCCAAGACGCTGGAATTCCGCTTTATCCCTGGTCCCGTGCTTGCGAACATCGTGCTTGCCGACGAGATAAACCGCGCCACGCCCAAGGTTCAGTCGGCCCTGCTGGAGGTCATGGCGGAACGGCAGGTAACCATGGGGCAGACGACCCATCGCCCCCCGGATCCGTTTCTGGTAATCGCCACGGAAAACCCGGTCGAAAGCGAGGGGACCTTTCCCCTGCCCGCCGCCCAGCTCGACCGCTTCATGATGAAACTTTCGATGGGCTACCCAGATAGGGGCGCGGAGCTGGCGATTCTCGACGAAAACCCCGCCGAGGAAGGGCTGGCGAAGCTCGAACCGGTCATAAAACTGGACGCTTTCATAGAAGCAAAAAAGGCCGCCCACGGTATTTTCTGCCATCAGGCGTTGAAAGAGGCCATCGCCGACATTGTACGCGACACCCGTATCCACAAGGGCTTTACCCTGGGTGCCAGTCCACGCGCGGGGCTTCATATGCTGGAGGCTGCAAAGGCGCTGGCCTTGGTACGGGGGCGGGGCTATGTCATAGACGAGGACCTGTCGATTCTTGCCCTGCCGGTTCTTGCCCATCGGGTAAGGTTCCGCAATCCAGGCAACGGGGAAAAGATTATCCGGGAGATATGCCTTGCCCGAATAAGCGGTATAGACACAAATGGCTGAAACCCACGTAAACCGTGGGGAAGCCCACATAAGGAAAGGCAAGCTTGGCGGTTCGAACAAGGAATTCAGCGAGGATCTCAGGTTCGACCCAGACGTTTCCCTTATCTATATCAATCGTGGAAAAGCCTACCTGGAACAGGAACAATATGAAAGGGCAATTCGGGACTTTAACGAGGCAATAAGGCTTGATCATAGAAATGTCATCGCCTACAACATACGTGGGGAGACCTTCCTGAAACAAGCGAAATGCGACGAGGCGATCGGGGACTTTAGCGAGGCAATCGGGATTAACCCGAACGCTCCCCTTACCTTCGTAAGCCGGGGAAAAGCCTACATGGAACAGGGGAAATATGAAGAGGCAATAAGGGATTTCGACGAGGCAATAAGGCTTGATCCCGATGTTCCCATCGCTTACGACAAACGTGGGGAAGCCTACATGAAGCAAGGACACTATGACACGGCGCTTCTGGACTTTACCGAGGCGGTCGGGCTTACCTCTGGCGTTTCCGACACCTATGTCAGCCGTGGAAAGGCCCACCTGGAACAGGAACAATATGGCGAGGCAATCAAGGCCTTCAGCGAGGCAATCTGGTTTGCCCCGCAGGATCCCATTGCCTACGTCAGTCGCGGGCTGGCGTACGGGCAGTTGGGGCAGAGGGAACAGGCAATACAGGATTTGGAGAAGGCCCTGAGTTTGGCCCCTGACAACGGCGAGCAGATACGGCAGGATTTGCGGAAACTGCGAGGGGAATAGGTTTTTCGTGGACGTGATTCTAAACCAGGCAGGTGCGACGGCGTAAATGTCGGAAACCATGCTTCATAAACCAACGGAGACAAGGCCGACGCTTCGTCGGGCGATGTTCGCTCCTAGAGCGATGGGGATTCTCGTCCTGGTCGTCATCGTCCTTGCATTCCTGGCGGGCATTCTCGGGCGGGAGATCGGCCTTGTATTGGCGGGAGCGGTTTTCCTGACGATATGGGCCTACTGCCTTTTGATGACGCTTCTCATCGCGCTGATCAACGCCCGACGCGCCCGACGCGCCCGCATCCAGGTAAGCCCAGGAAAAGTCGAAATCGGAACCCTTGCCGAGGCGTTTTACTCGGAAGGGGAAAACTCCACCCCGTTGACCAGGATATTTCAGTTGCCTGGGATACTGGTTCGCTGCCGTCTGCTTCTTGCCACGAAGGATGAAAGGCGTATCTGGCACGATTTTAATCCCGCAAGGCCAGGGCCGCACCCGTTCGAGGTAAAAAAGCGGGGGGCCTATTTTTCCGAATACGACGAATTCGCCGTTTTCGACATACTGGGCTTTTTCCGTTTTGCCTTCCGCCTGCCCTCCGAAGCAGGGGAGGTCCAGGCAAGCGCAAGGCTTCTGGCGAAACCCAGACCATCTGGCGAGCCGCCGCCGGTAAACGCCAGGGCTGGGGATTCCAACCTGAAGCCGGAGTTTTCCCTGCAACGTTCCGATATCCTAATCGATCATCGGCCTTACGTGCCAGGCGACGATCCCCGACGCATCAACTGGAAGCTTTACGGACATGGTGGCAGCCTTATCGTTCGGGAGGGCGAGCGCGAACCGCCGCCGCATGCGAACCTTACAATCCTGATCGACACCGAATACGACCCGTCGCTGTACGACAAGTCCCAGGCGCGGCGGGGGATCGATCTGCTTTGCGAGAACGCCCTAGGCGCGGCTATTGCCTGCACCGAGTCGGGTATGCATGTGCTTGTCGGTTACCTGGACGGAGTGATTCGTGGAGGCGCGGGCGATTCGAATCCCCTATCGCAGGAATTTGCCACGGCCCTTGCCTGGCCCGCCGCACGACCATGGGTAGCCTCGCCAGACACGGGTTCGCCGAAAGCCGACGATTCAACGGCAACCCTGCCAATAGAGCGCGGTATTCTGATCTTGGCGCTTCCCCGTTCCTGCACCGAAACGGCCTTGGACAGGCTTCTTAGGAAAGCCACCCACCGCCAAGGATTCGGAAAGATTCGTCCCGTTGATTTGCTTTTCCTGTGCCAGGGTAAGGGCGGCGCACCCGATTCAATCCAGATTGAATCTTCGGCATCATTAAAAGTCGCTCCTAATTGGTCAAGAGGTGCGATGGAAACCCCTGCGGAAACCCTTTCCCCAATTGAAAGCGAACGTCTTGCAGCCGCTCAGTTGTGCGTTTCGCTATTTAATCAGCGCCCAGGTGTAAAGGCAAGATTGATCATGGTGCAACATTAGCCAGACCCTCGGAATCTAGTTTTTGTTTTTTCTTGACATATAATGCGGTTATGTTGATAATATATCTTGTTGCCGCATAAAAAGGCAAATTGAAAAAAGCAAAAGGGGAACAGAATGGATTCAGGGGATACGTGGGAAAGTCGCCTAGAAAACATAAAGCAGGCATTTCTGAACGGCGAGTTTTCCTACGATGGCACAATACAAAAGCTTTGCGCCTGTAGGATGTATTATTCGATTAGAAGTGCCAAGAATAGAGTTGATTCCTGGAAGGCGGAAATGAGAAATCCCGTTTACGTTGAAAGCAAGAAAAGACTACCACGAATAAACGAAAACGTTCCGTGATGGTTTGTAGTGGAATTTCGTCGTCGCCATGTATAAAAGGTTGGCTCATTAGGCTATAATGTAAGAATGAACAACGCACTAGCTGGCGGCTCGACTGCCAGGCTGGCAAGTCCAAACGCAGTCGGCAGAGTTGGCTGGGCAGAGCCTTGGGCTTTGCCCTTGGTTTTCCGTTCCGTGGCACTTTTTGCCATTCTGTACCAGTTCAGGCTTCTTGCCGGGGACCTGGCGGACACGGCTGTTTACGTCACGTCTCTTTTGGGTGCTTTTGCGGCGGCAATCTTCCTTGCCCATAGAAACGTACCTTCCAAAAATGGCCTTGTTGGGAAAATGGGGCCGCTTGCCGCGCTTGTCGTCATAGCCTTGGTTCCTTGGGCGATAAGGGCTTTCATCGCCATGCCCAGGTTTTTGATCCCAGGCAGAACCGACTCCCTGGCCATAACCTTGGATGCCCTTCTGCTTAACTTCGACCGCAACAACTTTGTCTCCCTGCTGCCATTTTACTGGACAGCCATAACAACATGGTTCTCGCTCCGCTCCCGCCTGTTCCTTCGCGGCGCAATCATTGCCGATGCCATACTGCTGATAGCGGTTTTCACCTTTGCCCCCATCGCCAACATAGAAATATACCGTTGGCCCATCGTGGTAATATCCGTCGTCGCCGGTATTATCTTTCTACAGTCCTTGGCCCTGCTCTTTTCCATGCCCAAGGGAACCAAACTGCAAAAGGGGGAAAAAATCACCGCGACGGTTATCCTGTTGCTTCTGGTTCTTTTAGGCGGATTTGTATTTCTGGGGCCGGCGCAGGAACGGGCCGTTCAAAGGGGCGGTGGGCTTTTGGAACCAAGGGGACTTTTCAGCTTCGACTTTTCGCAGGTACTAAGCCTTAACCCGGAAATCAGCATGTCCGATGATCTTGTGCTTATCGTAAGGATGGATCCGCTTGTTCCAAATCCACCCCGCGTAAACCCGCATGTCCTGAATCCGCCACGCATAAACCCGCCCCTGCAAAGCGTGCTGATAAGACGCGCGGTAATGTCCGGCTTCGACAGAAGGCAGGGTTTTTTCCGAATCGAGGAACTGGACGAGCGGACGCACCCCCAGCGCGTCCCCAACCGCCCGACCGAATTCCCCCAACCAGGTTTCGAACCTTCGCGACGGGTGAGCCAGGAATTCTTTCTGGTGAATTTCGAGGCTTCCGCGCTTATCGGTATGAAGCAGCTTGTCGAGGTCACTCCCTTCGAAACCTGGGATGCGTCGTCATTCAGAGCCGCCTACGCGGTTGAAAGCGATGTCGTCGATTTTGGCCTTGCGAATTTTATCCGTAGGGGGGGGGGTAATACCTGGCCCAGCCTGGCCGATTTTGGTTTGAGCGAAAGGGAATTCGCGATGTTTACCTATTACGGCAACGACGAACGTTTGCGGACTTTCGCTCGGGAAGTAACCGCAGACTACGATCTTTTTCCCGAAAAGATCCTTGCCATATACACCTACCTGAAATTCGGCGAGTTCCGATACAGTCTTAGGCCGGGCATAGCCCCGGACGGGGACCAGCTTGCAAGATTCCTGTTTGACACCAGAAGAGGTTATTGTACCTACTTTGCCTTTGCCATGACCCTTATGCTTCGTTCCCTGGGAATTCCAGCGCGGGTCGCTGCGGGCTTTTTCGTCGATCCGGCTTCCTCCGTTTTCAATTACTACGCGGTCCGCGCCGACATGGCCCATGCCTGGGTCGAGGTTCTTATCCCAGGCTATGGCTGGGTGGAATTCGACCCGACCACGGAACACCTGGCCGAGGACGAGGAGTTCTCCTTTTCCATGGGTGTGGACCCGGACCTGTTCGAGCGGCTTATGAGGGAAATCCTGGAAAACCGGGAACAACTTAGGGTAAGGATGGGGCCAGATCCCGACGGCGCGTTGGCTGGCGCGGGATCGTTTGTTCGGGCGGGAGTGGCGATGTTAAGAAGGATTGCGCTTCCATTGGTGTTGTTGTCATTGACAATCGTTTTTGTGTTGATTCGGTGCGGCTTCTTATTTCTCTCCAGGCTACACCGGGTGGAACGCAAGAGGGCCGCTAATCTATGGAAACATGCCCGCAGACGGCTTCGGCTTGCCGGAATGGGTTGTCCTTCGTCGCTTGCCGAATCCGAGTGGGCTTTACGTAGCGATTCGGTTGTCAAGGGGACTTACGATATGTACCTTGCCGCCGCCGCCGCACGTTTCGCGCCAGACTACGACAACAAGGACTTCGTCGCGATGCAAAACGCCTACGAGGTTTTCTCGCTTTCATACGGGAAAAGCGTCAGCCCTTGGCGGCGGTTCCTTGCCTGGGCCCTCCCCCCCCTGTCGCTTGTCCTTTCGGCGAAGCCTTCTGGCGGCAAAACGGGACTTGCCGTTCTGCTTTTGCTTGCCTTTGTAGCCGCCCATGACGGCCAGGCGCAAGATGCCGAGGCCCCCGATGCGAACGAGTTGTTCTCTGCCGCCATTACGGCGGAACACGCCGAGAACTGGGAACGGGCCATTTCGCTATACCAGGAAGGGAACAGAATGTTCCCAGATGATATCCGGTTTTCCTGGGCTTTGGGCAATCTGTACTACGGCAGGGCCTTGTATACCCTTGCCTGGGACGCGTTCCGTATCGCGGAGGCGATCAATCCCTATCATCCGCATATCCTGCAAAGGCTGGCAAGCACCGCAGGTTTTCTGAACAAGGATCATACGTCGGTGGAATACCTTGAAAGGTTACTTGAAATCGACCCGTACAACTTACACGCAATCATCGATCTGGGCTGGATGTACTACAAGGTTCACCGTCTCGCCGATAGCGAACGTCTGCTTACCGACGCGATTGAGCGTTTCGGCAGAAACGAGTCCCTTGCAATGACGTTGGGAACCATTTACGCGGCCATGTTCCGCCATGAGGAAAGCAGGTACTGGTACAACGTGGCGCTCAATTCCCGTTCGGCCTCGTTTAGGGCGGTTACGCACTACAATCTTTCGATACTGGAATCGCGCTTTTTTCAGTACGGTCTTGCGATGGATCAGGCCAACGCCTCGATCCAGGCCCAAAGGCGCATGACGGGCTATCTTGCCAGGGGGGACTCGCAGATGCGCCGACTGGATCTGCAAAACGCCATGGCCGATTTTATCGTCGCGCAGGAACTTTCCTCCAGGGATACCCTCCCCTCCCCCCTGCCAAGGCTCAACATCGCCAGGGCCCATCTGGTTTCTGGTAGACTGGTGGAAGCCAGGCTCTATGCCCTCGCCGCCCTAAGGGTAAGCGATCACGCATGGATGGCGCATTTTGGAATAAATCCCGAACGTTACCTAAGGGACGTTCACGAACTCTTATACAACACATATTCCGGGCTTGCACGAGCCGAACGCTTTGTGCCAAGCCGAACGCCCTTACAGGCGATCGCCTCGACGTTCAGATCGCTGTCCTACCGCTTTCATGCCGTGGTTCATCGCAAGCTTTTCCAGAAGTACAGCCTGGCATCTGGGGATGCCTACGACAGAATAACTCGCGAAGGCGGCGGCTTCGCCGATATCAGATCCTGGGAACCAGGTGGCGACAATCAGGAGGCTCCCCCCATAGATCGTTACATCCAGTTTTTCAATGCCTTTAGAACATATCCACGTCGCGCGGTTACCTATCTGAGAAAGGCGAGAAGTTTTGAAACCGCTATAACCCCGGCATCGATCCCATCCTATGATCTTGAGGAAGGGGTTCTTTTCGGCAACCTTGGTAGAACGGCGATGGCACTCGAAGGCTTCGACCCGATCTGGCAGCGCGACATGATCGCCACAGCCTATCGCGAATTTGCCCGCAACAGCAGAACGCGCCGCACACGCCAGTCCTTCGCCGAGGAACTATTCGCGCTGAACCCTGGGGCGCTTCTGCAATCCGGGGTTGCCTTGCCCGTGGAAATAGACGTGAGTTTTGCCGGCACCGATGCAAGCCGCCGCGGCGAAAGGACGCTTCGTCGGGCACTTGGCAAGGCGGGCTTTGTCCAGCCGGTTTCCGCTGGAGGGGCCGGGGCACGTTTCAGGCTTGACATTGTGATTTCCGCCGCAGATGCCATGGGCTATATCGCGTCCAGTGAGTTGATCGACATGGAAACCCTGGAGAACCCGTTTCGCAGGACGATGCCGTTGCGTTCCATGTCGGGGGCGGACGTTTACGGCTTCGCGGCGGCTTTAAGCGGCGCGGTTTTTCGCGTGGATTAAGGGGACCAGCAAGAAGAATAAACAGCCTTTATGTTTACGTCCGATAGCATTCCCCTAAAGTATCCCCTGGTGCTGGTGCACGGGGTCGTCGCGCACGACAGAACCGGCAGGATCAAATTCTGGGGGAGGATTCCCGATGTCCTGTCGGCCAGGGGAATAAAGGTGTTTATGGGTAACACCGACGCATGGGGCGATTATGAGTCAAACGCCCTGGTATTAAAGGCAACCATCGAAAATGTGCTGAGGGAAACCCAAAGCAAAAAAGTAAACATCATAGCGCATTCCAAGGGTGGCCTGGATTCGCGCTATCTTATTTGGAAACATGGCTTTGGCGGCAAGGTGGCGAGCCTAACAACAATATGCACTCCGCACCATGGATCGGAAATCGCCGATCTTATATATGGTCGAAAAATCATCCACACAAGGGCGACGAAAAAAGTCATGGCTATTTTCGGGGAATTGTACGGGGACACAAACCCCAACCTGTACAACGTGAATCACCAGTTGACGACGGCAAGGATGAAAGAATTTAACGACAAAGTCACGATGGACGACGGGGTCTTTTACCAAAGCCTGTACACGACAATGGATAACGCCTTTGACGACCTGACGTTTTTTTACACGTATCTGTATGTCAGCAAAGTCAGGGGCAAAAACGATGGGATAGTGAGCGAGCATTCGGCGAGGTGGGGAAACAATACCGTCAAAATCAATGGTGGAATATCGCATGCGGAAATACTTGATATCAAACAAAGAAAAATATCTGGCATGGACATACCTGGTATATACGTCGAGATCGTAAAATGGTTACGTGAAAATGGTTTTTGAAATCACAAAATGCACCTTTGACGCATGGCCATACGGTATTGAACAGCCGCCCCGATCCCGCGTACAATAATCAATCATGCGGTTTTCCGATAGCCTTGAAAAACTCCATTCCAGAGACAGGGAGCAACGCCAACTGGAAAGGGTCGTGTCGATCCTTCATTGGGACATGGAAACTAACCTGCCGCCCCAGGGGGTGGACGAGCGGGCCGAGCAGTTGGCGCTGCTCCAGGGCATGGCGCACCAGCGGCTTACGGAACCGGAAACGGGGCGACTGCTGGGGGAACTGGGATCGACCGCGGAAAACCCTTCCGGGGACGGGAAGCTTTCGGCTATCGAGCGGGACTTTCTGCGGGTGACGCGCCGTCGCTACGACAAGGCCGTCAAACTCCCCCAGGATTTTGTCAGCGACTCGGCCAGAGCGGAAGGCCTCTCCCAGGCCGCTTGGGCGGCGGCGCGGATGAACAACGACTTTGCCGCCTTTCTGCCCCACTTGGAAACCATGATCGGAATCGCCCGCAGGAAGGCCGACTACTGGGGCTTCAGCAACCCCTACGACGGCCTGCTGGACGTTTACGAACCGGGCATGGGTGCCGCGGAAATCGGAACGCTGTTCTCGGTTCTGCGGGAACGGCTCGGCGCGTTGCTTCGGAAAATCCAGGGCCGCGACCCGCTGGATAGCTCCTTTCTGCGACAGGATTTTCCCCTAAGAAACCAGAAAAGATTTTGCCAGAAACTTCTGGTACATCTCGGCTTTGACCAGCAGCGCGGGCGACTAGACACCAGCTCCCACCCCTTTGCCACCACACTGGGATCGCATGACGTTCGCATCACCACCCGTTATTCGCGGGACAACCTGCCGTCAAGCTTGTTTTCGGTCATACACGAATCGGGCCACGCAATGTACGAGATGGGGTTCCCGCCGGAGCTTCGCGGCAGCTGCCTTGCCGACGGCGCGTCGATGGCCATCCACGAATCGCAGTCGCGCCTGTGGGAAAACGTGATCGGGCGGAGCCTCCCGTTTTGGGAGGGTCTGTACCCGCAACTCAAAGGCTCCTTCCCAGACCAGCTGGCGGGGGTCGGCGTCGAACGGTTTTACCGCGCCGTGAACGAGGCAAAGCCCTCGCTTATTCGTGTCGATGCCGATGAGGTAAGCTATTCCCTGCATATTATCCTACGCTTCGAGCTGGAGCAGGGGCTTATATCTGGCGAGCTTGCCCTTGACCGGCTTCCCGAGGTCTGGCGCGAGAAAACCAAGGAGTATTTTGGGATTGAAATCGACCCCGCCGATCCCCGCAGCGATGCCGACGGGGTTTTGCAGGACATTCACTGGTCTATGGGCGCCTTTGGCTATTTCCCCAGCTATGCCCTGGGCAACCTTTACGGGCTACAGTTTTTCAGGAAACTGGAAAGCGAGGTTCTGGACATCGCGGGTCTTGTCGCCAGGGGACAATTCTCGCCGATTAAGGACTGGCTGCGGGATAATATATACGTTTGGGGCTGCCGTCTGGAACCAGGGCAGTTGCTGGAGAAGGTTACTGGCGAAAAGCTTAGGGTTGAGCCGTTCTTGGAGTACATAGAGGGGAAATACCCGCTTGACACAGTTTCGTGAATTTGCTAAGTTTAGATATCCTTGGGGCTGTAGCTCAGTTGGCTAGAGCGCTTGAATGGCATTCAAGAGGTCATGGGTTCAATTCCCATTAGCTCCATAATTTGCCTTGTCCTTGCGACTTTGTTGCAAGGACAAGGCTTTTTTCGTGAAATTCGAACGCTGTTTGATTCCATGAATCTATTATCGCCAAAATGATATATCAATTTGATGTAAAGACCTGCCTTTAATATAAAGTCTTTCGATGGACATAGGAATCGTAAGATAAGGCATAGCTTTATCCAAAAACCAAAGTCATAGGCCTTGTATTTCCGCTCTTGGCTCATTAGATTTTTCTTAAATGAATGTGAGCAGCTATAGCGGGAACCTGGACAAACCTCAAATTTCCCTTCTGTGCCACGCAAGCTTAAACCGTAACCATGGGTCAATCCATCGCAGGCCCTGGAAATATTGTGACAACAATCTATACACAGGAGAGTTTCATTATGAAAAAAACTGTAACTGCACTGCTGTTGCTGTCTTTGGGTTTCGCCACCGCTTACGCGCAACTGCTTGACGGACTTTCCGTAGACGTGAACCTTGACTTCACCGTTTTCGGAATGGAAAAGAACGAAAGAAGCGATGCGGAACTAAGAAGGCATGTAGGAAACTTTAACCCACAGATGTTTTTCTGGCCGGGCCACAGGGATGGGGATTGGATTTCCGACGCTGGGTTGACCGTGGAGTATGATGGCGGGTTCTTCGGCGCGGCGATGAGCGTCGGCACGACCTGGAAAGAAGGCCGGGTGGAATTCACCGAACCGATTGCGCGGTTCAACGCCCTGCGGGCCTGGGTAATGCCATGGGATTGGCTCAGGTTTACCGCCGGCGTTGGTATAGGCGCGGGGTTCGCCGACGGCTTGGGTGCTAATCCTGGCCTGCGGATATACAGCGGCCTTACCCAGGACACCTGGGACGACAGTCGCGACCCAGACAATATCACCCAGGACGAGGGAATACTGCTGGAATTTTTTAAGGACCGGCTCAGTGTTGCCATGGCCGCCCGTTACTACAATCCCAGTGTCTTCCGCCTTAACCTTAACCCCACCGCCAACACCGCCCCCGAAGGCGACAACCGCAACACCCGATGGGACTACATGAATCAAAAGGAATTTTCCTACGGTGTACGCATAGGTTACGGGCTGGGCGACTGGGGGAAGGCGAACCTGTCGTACATCATCGAGTGGAGCAACTTCGGCGACGAAAGGCAGAACCTTTACGGACATGACCCGAACGGCAACATGGTTCCGACCGTTGCCACCGCCGAAACCGCCATGCATCTGTTCGGGGCCTACGCAAGCCTGACCCCCCCGGTCCCAGGCCTTGCGGTTACATTGGCTTATAACAGCATTATCACCCAGTATACCGACAGGTTCTTCGCGGGCGGCCTGTGGCACGACACGGCGATGCCCGTGGTATTCAAGTACGCAATCAACCTGAATGCCAGGTACAAGGGAATAAACCGTTGGACGTTTAGAACCGATCACAACTTAAGTTTCTGGACGGACAAAAACTATGAGATATTCGGCATTCAGGGAATAGCCGACATGGGCACCACCTCCGGCATGGCGGCTGAGGATTTCGCCGAAGTCGATCATTTGCTTGTGTGGAACGGAATCGGGGTTGCCTATCAGCTTACGGATAGCTGGAGGCTCGATCTGTACGTCCGCAACCTTCGGCGGCAGGACACGGCGCAGGGCGTGCAAGGGGACGATGTGTTCCAAGTCGTCCGAAACCAGCTTAAGGGGGAGATTAGGGGGATATGGCAGCCAAAGGCCAATCTCGAAATGTTTGTTGGCATAGATATTGAACATTATTCCATTTCCGTATCGAGCGACATAAACAGAAGGCAGGTACACGCCCCTGCTGGCTTTATCTCCATGAATCATGTCAGGGATACCCATGACACATCTTTTGTGTTCAAGGTTCCCATGGGGATCATCGTGCGAATGCGGTAGCCAATGTTTCCAAGCCGTGACGTATGTTTCGGCCATATTTTTTTTGGAGGACGTTTTATGAAGAGGAAAAGTCTGGTTTCTGGATGTCTGTTGTTTAGCATGATGACAGTCTTCTTCCTTGCTGGGTGCAAAGGGGCCAACGATCCCAGGCCTGGGCCCGAAACGGAGCCGCTGGGAATTCCGCAAAACGTGGCAGTGGTTTCGGCTAATCGGCAGCTTACCCTGACATGGGATGCTGTGGAAAGAGCCACGAAGTACCAGGTGCAGCACAGAATAGCCGGTACTGCCTGGTCCGAAGCTGCGGAAATCTCCGCCACTACCAAGGTCATTGCCGATCTGGAAAACGGCACCGAGTATGAGGTAAGGGTGAGGGCCGGGGATTCCACTGGTTGGGGCGACTGGTCCACGGCGGAGGCAGGAACGCCTGTGGCACCGGAACTCCCCCCGAATGCTCCCGCGGCCGTTACCCTAATCGACGCGGGCACCACCTGGCTTAACATAGGCTGGGAGATACCCGCCGGCGCAACCGCGTATAGGGTAAAGCTTGCCATTACCAATGACATAGCCACCGCCGAATACTGGCCCTCCGCCGGTTACGAGCATGAAGGGCCGCCAGTCGAGATAACCGGACTGACGCCGGACACCGTCTATTACGTGTTCGTCAGCGCCGGGAACCTTATCGGCTGGAGCGACTGGGCCATGGGCGACGTAAAAACCGACGCGCCGTCCCCGCCCGAAGTGCCGGGCTCCGTTACCCTGACCCTGCAAGGCGAGGACGCGGTGTCCGTGAGCTGGGCGATGCCCGCGGACGCCTCGATATACAGGGTGAAGTTCGGCACCACGAATAACGCGAGCGATGCCAAGTACTGGCCTTCCGACGAGTACCCGCATAGCGCTCCGCCCGTTACAATAACCGGGCTGGAGCTGGATAACACTTATTACGTTTTTGTAAGCGCCGGAAACGACTATGGCTGGAGCGACTGGGCCATTAAAAGTATTGACATTGTTTTCGTACCGGCCCAGGGGGCACCCGCAGAGGCACCTGCCGCCGGCATTGGAAACAGAAACGCCTTTGAGATAGGCGGCACCGCCGATGACGGTAACGATTACGCGAACTCCATGCTGAAGCAATGGATCGAATGGACAAACACGGAAAGGGCAGCCAATGTAGAAAACGTGTTAAGCGGCGTGATCGGGCTGACGTGGACATCGGTTCCTGGCGCGCTCCATTACGATATTTTTATCGCCCAAGACGAATTGCCCCAGAACGATCCGCATCCCGAACGGCCCGAGAATCCGGCGGTTACGGTTGACCGGCTTTCGTATTTTCACAGGGACGCCAAACCCGGGGTGCGCTACATTTTCTGGGTGCGGGCAAGGAACGACGCGGGGCCGGGTCCAATAGGTATGCCTATCACCGCCGTGATGGATAGCCGGATGGGTGTACAGACCGGTCAAAGCTCACACGGAATGATCGAGCGCGCCGACTTCCCCAGAAACCTAAGAGCAAGCGTTGTCGGGGAAGGCTCCGTGCATCTGTCCTGGGATTCAAGCGACCGGGCGGTCTGGTACGAGGTGTATTATTCGACGGACCTTAGCGCTCTGCGGGCCATGAGCGGAGGGTTTGCCACTACCGAGATGCTCGGCAATTCCTGGAACGAAGGTTTCTCGCCTCATGGAAACCGCAGGCTGGTTCCCTATCAAGCTCTTAGCCCCATCAACTTCATGCAGAATTCGACGCCCACCGCAATCCCTTGGAACGACAAGGCGGGCGAGGCGGGAACGCCGGGCCAGGTGTTCAAGATCCACGCACTGGACGCCACCATTACCGGCCTGGATCCGGACGAGCGGTATTTCTTCGTCGTGCGGAGCCTTAACCACAACGGCGAGCGCGGCCTGGCTAGGATCCCCGGCGGGACCGGCGACGACGATGGCCTGCGCCCTTCGTTCGGCGACTTGACGGCCCCGACCAACGTTCAGGCGGTTCCCGTCTCCCCCAGCGGCGGCGGCCTGCTTGACGTGACATGGGATCCGGTCCCGGCGGCAACTGGATATCGGGTATTCTTCAGTACTTTCCCGGTATTCCAGCCCACCCTGCAGAACGTCATCGTGTCCGGAAATGCAAACTCGACAAGACTTATGCGGCTGGATCCTGGCGTAAGGCACTACGTGTGGGTCGTCGCCCTTGACGGCGCGATGTCAGGTCTCCCCAGCGTTATGGCGGATGGAGTACCCAACGAAAGCGATGGAACGGAAACGGTGTCGGTCGAAAAAATGGCGGTATGGGGATCGAGGCTCAAGAACTTCCTGTACGTCGAGGTAAACGACAACGATCCCAGGGTGGCACTGGGTTACGTGCTGGAGGAAACCGGCGAGCAGTTCTTTGACTACGTCGTCATCTTCGCCGCCAATATGCGCTCCCGAAACTGCGCCGAGGAAACCGGAGGCGCGCGCAACCATCACTGCAGCATGAACGGGCCGCATATGCACCTGAACGGCAACGTCAGGCATATACTCGAAAACGCGGACAAGTACATAAGGCCATTGCAGGCGTCCGGCATAAAGGTGCTTCTTGGAACCTTGCCGGATCACGACTTCTTTAGCTATCATACCCTTGGAAGTTGGCCCTTCGAGCATCAATACCAGTGGTATCAGGAAGGAAGGCCAAACCCCGGCTTGGACCGACAGCGAAGCTGGTTCCATGGCCCTGAAAACGAGTATCCGTTCGGCCCGGCTATGCGGGATCAGGTAATCGACCAGCTTGCCGAGCTTATCGAGAGATACGGCCTTGACGGTTTTGACATCGACGACGAATGGAGCGGCACCAGCTCCACCCTTGGTCTGGCGGTGACCGTC
>Ga0209755_10001362_pt1 | contig 38542 bp, 29 predicted proteins | sample TergutCo191P1_FD_187301 | JGI IMG/M metagenome (GOLD analysis project Ga0209755, IMG submission 187301) | Cornitermes sp. P1 segment gut microbial communities from Petit-Saut dam, French Guiana - Co191P1 (SPAdes) (version 2) | ecosystem: Host-associated > Arthropoda: Insects > Digestive system... | reverse complement strand
CTATCGGCTTTATGCCCTTTTCTCGTATTCCATTGTGAGTATTAATAAGCCATAAATCTGCAAATTCATAGCTATATTTTTTTATATCCCTGCCGCGCAAAATCGGTCTAATAATTTCAGCACTTTTGGGGTCTTGTTTTATTAAATCATTTTTCTTGTTCCCGTCAATAATGAACGCTTCGTTATAGCCAGTTTTAATACCATAATTTATTTGGATATCCCAGTCTTTCAACGGTATCCCGACCGCCTCGATTTTTGCCTTTATACTCTGCTCAATCGGCGACAGGATTACCCAGCTTTCGCTTGTTTCGAATCCGCTCTTTATGCTGTTTTGTCTAATATAATCGCTAATTAGCAACATATAAATTGTGCATAAATTATATATAATTATAACATTTTTCATTAACAATTATTCATAATTAAACCACAAAGGAGTTTTATATGGTGTATGGCTACATTAGGGTGTCTACCGACAAACAGACGGTAGAAAATCAGCGTTATGAAATCAATCGTTTCTGTGAAAGGAACGTATTGGTTGTTGGGAGATGGGTGGAAGAAACCATTTCTGGAACAAAATCTATTAGTGACAGAGAGTTAGGACGACTGCTCAAAACAATGAAAAAGGATGATATCCTTATTTGTTCGGAGTTATCCCGGCTCGGCAGAAACTTGCTTATGATTATGGGTGTTCTCAATGAATGCATGAACCGCAACATTCAGGTTTGGACAATTAAAGATAACTATCGTTTGGGTAACGATATAAATTGTAAGGTTTTGGCATTTGCTTTTGGATTATCTGCCGAAATTGAGCGAAATCTCATTTCTCAGCGAACTAAAGAGGCTCTAGCCCGCAAGCGCGCCGAAGGTGTTGTACTTGGACGTCCTAAGGGTAGCAAGTCAAAAGTCAGAAAACTCACAGGAAAAGATGTTGAAATTAAGGCATTATTGGACAAAAAGGTATCCAAATCTGCAATCGCCAGGATTTTAGGGGTGCATCGTCTGACGGTACTGGCGTTTGTGAAAGAAATATCGTAAATCAAAAATAATAATATGCTAGAAAAAGAGCCATAAAACCATCGCTCCACCAAACATAGCTCAGACAGTCGATACAAGCGGTGGTTTTCAGGCTCAAGCACCCACAGGTTCCAAACCAATCACCGTATTGCTGCCGACCGTGCACTTCAGCTGATCGCCGAGGTGTATGCTCCGTATTTTTTCGGCCATATCATTCTGGTATCGCCCGTGGATTACGCGCCCGTCCGCCAGTTCGAGTTCGATCGCTCCCCTGACGTTGAGCATCGAGACTTTGCCGAGGTAGATTGCCACGTCATCTGACGACTCGCCAAGCGCAGCCTCGCTGGTCGCCTCGTCCAGATCCCTGCGGATTTCTTCAACGTGCTCGTTCATAGAGTGAGCCACGATCTCTAATGCGAAGTTGTCAGGATCGGCTTCCAACCTTGCATTGAGATCATTGCTAACGTCCGTAGCCTCTTTTAACTGCTTCGTCAGGTATTCCGGTGTATAACTCATGCTTTGGCCTCCAGAAAGATTCTAAACATTCCTTTGGGCACCCCGCTTCGGTTGTGTCCAAACATATTAACCCAATATTCGTAACGGTCACGATCTCCCCGTAACATGGGAAATACGTGGCAGCCATAATCTACCTTAATTATGCTCGGTGTTAAAAGCCTTTTAAACAGTTTGCGCTCCTCCACGTTTAGTACCTGCGTATCGGCTCCGTCAAAAACGCACACGAGGTCAATATCGCGAGGATCGGGCTTGTATGTAACGAAAGACCCGTCTATCCAAATCTCTAAGGATATGGGGATGGCCTTAATTTCCGCAAGCCACTCCCGGAACTTGGCGCACAGCCCATTTCGGGTAGTGCTGTTGAACGGTACTACGAACAACCGCTCGAAGTCCGATTCAGCTATATCACAGAACCCACCGGTTAATAGCGGGGGGTATTCAATCACAGATGGCATGGTAAAGGCGATCCTTTTTCTATTAAAAAGTCTGCGACTCCATGAACATTACATATAATATAATAGATGGGGAGGTAATTCGCCAAAAAAATCCTCAATTTTATGGCCAACGGAGTGTGGCACATTATTCAAATCGTAGCGCCTGAATTGGATTGAGCCGTGCCGCTTTTCTGGCCGGGTAGAAGCCGAAAAAGACCCCTACGACCCCGGAAAAAGCCAAAGACATCAGCATCGTGGCCGGCACGAGCGCCGACGGCAGGCCCACAAACTCGTTCATCACCCATATAAGCGCCACCGACAGCGCCGCCCCTATGATACCGCCCGCCACGCTCAAAACTATCGCTTCTATCAGGAATTGCATCAAAATATCGCCCTCCCGCGCCCCCACCGCCATCCTTATCCCTATCTCCCGCGTGCGCTCCGTAACCGACACGAGCATGATGTTCATGATCCCTATACCGCCCACAATGAGCGATATCCCGGCAATCGCGCCGAGGAGCATCGTCATCACCCGCGATGTCTCCGTCGCCCGCTCCATCATGTCCGACTGGTTCCTTATGTTGAAATCGCTCTCGACGCCCGAGCGGATGCGGTGGCTGGCCCGCAGCACCTCCTCGGCCTCGGCCTGCACCCCGTTTATGGCGTCCATCGAGACCGCGCTGATCATTATCTGGTCTACGAAACGGGTGCCGTTCATGCGCTGCATAACGGTCGTAACCGGCATGAGGACGATGTCGTCCTGATCCTCGCCCATGTTCTGGCCCCGCTCGCGCAAGAGGCCGATTATCCTGAGCGGCATGGCGCCTATGCGTATGGACGCGCCTATGGGGTCCTGCCCCGGGAAAAGCTCATCGGCCACCGTCTTGCCGATAACCGCGACCTTGGCCGCGCCCCTAACGTCCTGATCCGTGAACATCACGCCGTCGTCGAGTTCCCAGTCGCGCACGATAAGGTAGTCGGACGTAACGCCCAGCGCCGTGGTCTGCCAGTTCCCGCCCACCGCCACAACCCGCCCGCTCGCCCGCGAAACCGGCGACACCGCCGCTATCCCCGGAACGCCGCGCAGGCGCTCCACGTCGTCAAGCGTAAGTGTGCGCCGCCCGCCGCCGGGACCCATGCGGATCCCGCCGCGCGCCTGCATCGCGCCCGAACGGATCGTCAGCACGTTCGTACCCATCGCCTCTATCTGCTGCCGGATCTGCCGCTGCGCCCCCTCGCCTATCGCCACCATAACAATCACCGAGGCCACGCCGATGATGATGCCGAGCATTGTGAGAAGCGACCTCACGCGGTTGCGCAGGATGCTCTTGCCGGCGGTCTTTATAAGGCCGGACGTTCTCATAATCCCACCGCCCTGCTCTTCACCGGCTCGTCGCTTATGATCTCGCCGTCCCTCATTTTTATCAGCCTCTTCGCGTACCCGGCGATGTCCGGCTCGTGCGTTACGAGGACAATCGTCTTCCCGCTGTTATTAAGGCCGATGAACAGCTGCATGACCTCGATTGACGTCTGCGTATCAAGCGCGCCGGTAGGCTCGTCGGCAAGGATAAGGGGCGGATCGTTGACTATCGACCGCGCTATAGCCACGCGCTGCTGCTGGCCGCCGGAGAGCTGATTGGGCATGTGATCGAGCCTATCCCCCAGCCCCACCTTCGTCAGCGCGTTTTTGGCCGCGGCATGATAATCAATCTTAGGACCATGACGGTAGTGCATAGGCAATTCAACATTCTCAAGTGCCGTGGTGCGCGCCAGCAAGCTGAAATTCTGGAAGACGAAACCGATCTTCGTGTTGCGCAGGTCGGCAAGGTCGTTGCGCCCCAAACCGCGGACCTCGTGCCCGTCAAGCACATACGAGCCCGAATCCGGGACATCAAGGCAGCCGATTACGTTCATCAGCGTGGATTTCCCGGAGCCTGACGCCCCCATCACCGCTACGAATTCCCCTTCGTCAATCGACACATCAACCCCGCGGAGCGCGTTGACGGTTACATCGCCCATGTGGTAAGTCTTTACGATTGATGAGAGTTTGATCAGCGTATCCATTGCATCTACATTTTTCTCGGAACGGGGCCGCCGGGCTGAGGCAAGAGCGACCGCGTCTGCTTGCCGCCGGATTTCTTGCTGTCTTGCCGGACCTCGCCGGTAACCGCTTTCAGCCCCTCGCGCAGCTCGTCCCCACGGCCCGAAACCGCGGCCTGCACGCCGTCGGTCAGCACAATCCGCACGTACACCGGCTTAAACTCCCTGTTCTCGTCCAACGTCCACAGTATCCCCCTCCCCCCCTGCTGCACCCCGGCCTGACGACGTCCCTGACGTCCCCCGCCCTGACCGCCTTCCCGCATTTTTTGGCCGCTCTGGCCGCCGCCGTCCTTCATCTTTTGCCCGCCATCACCCTTCTTCCTCTGAGAACCATCCGCGCCATCCGGCGGGAAAGGGCCCGGCTGGCCGCCTTCCGCCATCATCCCACGCCCGTCAGCGCCATCAGCGCCTGCCCGGGCCTTGCCCTCCCCCATCTCCGCAAACTTGGCCCGCCGCTCCTCCTCAAACCGCTTCACAACCTCCTCCGGCGGCTGAAACCTGAGCGCGGAAGCCGGTACAACCAGCGCCCCCTCCTCCCGCGCCTCCACAAACTCGACGTTCGCCGTCATCCCCGGCAGCAGCGTCCCGTCATCATTACCCGCCAGAATCACCACGGAGTACGTGACCACATTCTGAATAATCTCCGGCTGCAACCGCACCTGGCTGACCGTCCCCCTGTAGCTCTTGTCGGGATAAGCCTGCACCGAGAACCGCACCTCCTGATTGGGCCTGATCCGCCCGATGTCAGTCTCGTCCACCTGCGCCATGATCTTCATCTTCTTCAGGTCTTCGGCAATGATAAACAGCGTGGGCGCGTTCAAACTCGCCGCAACCGTCTGCCCCACGTCCACCTTGCGCGAGATGACCGTCCCCTTGATCGGCGACCGTATCGTGGCGTACCGCACGTTCTCCGCCGCCGTGTTCACCGCCGCTTTGGAAACCTGCAGCGACGCCTGCTGCGACTGGAAATTCGTCCGCAGGTTCACAAACTCCTGCTCCGAAATCAGCCCCTTCCCAAACAACTGCTCCCCGCGCTTGAACTCCTGCTCGCTCTGGGAAAACAGCGCCTCCGCCCGCGAAAGCGACGCCTGCGCCTCCGTCAGCTTGCTGATGAGCACGCTACGGTCGATCTCCGCGATGATCTGCCCCGCCCGCACCGTGTCGTTAAAATCCACCAAAACCTTGTCAACCGTCCCCGAAACCTGCGTACCCACCTCAACCGACCCCACGGGGTCCAGCGTCCCTGTGCTCGTAATAAGCCGCTCAACCGTCCCGCGCTTCACCTCAACAGTATCGTACTCTTTGGGCCGGTTATCCAAATGGCGCTGGTAATGGAAGTACCCGCCGGCCCCGCCGCCGGCCAAAATCAGCGTGATTACGCCGATAATTACCCCCTTTATACCCGATTTCGACGATTTTGAACCCATAACCACACCGTAACATGTTATAATTTTAGAATACGATACACCCAAATTAGATATAAAGTAACCGGGTATCGTTACCTTATATAGTAATATATATTATTATACAGCGGGATTTCCGAAAAAAGTACAGACGCCGCTATACAAGCCGTTTCCGTACCGTCAAAATATTTTTCCCCCCATCGCGCCGGTAATCCGCGGCGTCCACCATATTCTTCACCATATAAATCCCAAGCCCCCCAATCTCCCGCTCCTCAACGCCCGCGCGGATATCCGGGTCCTCCTTCTCGAGCGGGTTGTAGGGCCTGCCGCTGTCTTGAAACTCGATGACGGCCTCATCCCCCGCTACCGCAACGCTCAGCGATGCCGGGCCTGCCGCAGGGCCGTAGGCGTAGTGGGCTATGTTGACAAATATCTCCTCCACCACAATAGAGATGCGCGTCAGCAGCTTCGCCGGGCAGTTAGCGCCCGCTAACCGCTCCTCGACGAACACCAGCGCCTTGCCCAGATTCTCCGGTACGGCTTCAATCGTCAGTTCGTCCACAGCGCACCCCCAGTACCGCAGCGCGAGCATGGTGACATCGTCGGCCTGCTCCGCGTCCCCGGCAAAATCTATTATCTCGCATTTTAACGACTCCGCAAACTTTTCTATCTCCAAGCCGTGATACCTGTTTACGGCCTCTATCATTCTCTCTTCGCCGAACATCGCCATTCCGCTGTTCACCGTCTCGGTTACGCCGTCGGTATATAAGAACAGAGCGTCTCCCTTTTGTAAAGTGATCTCGCTCTCAGTATACCGTATCCCCTCCATCCCCGCGAGCACAAACCCCGGCTTCAGCTTCATCAGCGAGTACCGCCCGTCTGCCCGCAGCGCCGGCGGGTTGTGGCCCGCGTTGACATATGCGAACCTCCCGCTCGGTATGTCGAGGTAGCCCATGAACGCGGTCACGAACATCCCCGTATCGTTGCTCTCGCAGAGCAGGTCGTTTACGCGCTCAAAGACCTCGGCGGGCCTCCTGCCCGACTGCGCGGTGTTCTTAATGAGCGTCTTGGCGATAACCATGAAGAGCGCCGCCGGAACACCCTTGCCCGACACATCGGCCACAACCACCGCGAGCGTGTTGCCGTCTATAAAAAAGAAATCGTAAAAATCACCGCCAACCTCTTTAGCCGGATGCATCAGAGCGTAGATGTCAAACTCCTTCCTGTCGGGGAACGGGGGAAAGACGCAGGGCAGCATGCTCGCCTGTATCTTCGTGGCCACGTTCAGCTCCGCGCCTATCCGCTCCTTCTCGGCCGTTACGCGCTGCAGGTCGTCTATGTACCCCTTGAGCGACGCGGCCATCCTGTTGACGCTGCCGCCAAGACGCTCAATCTCGTCGCCGGTCCTTATGTCTATCCTCGTGTCAAGCTCGCCGCCGGCTATGCGCTCGAGCACCGACTCCAGCGTGACTATCGGGCTCGTGATCCTGCCCGACAGCTTGCCGCTAAGGTAAACTACGGCGCCTACCGCCAGCGCGAACACCAGCACGAAGAACGCGAACATAAACAGGATCGTGTCGTTGACGTGCCCAACCGCCTCCTCCGTCATCAGTTTGATCGCCTCGCTGTTCTTCTCTACGAGGCCCATTATCTCCCCCACCGGCAGCACGGTAACCACGCTCCAGTCGGTCTCGGCTATGGGCGCGTAGGCCATGAACCGCTCGCCCGATTCGGTGGCCACCCGCTCAAAGCCGCTGCCGCCCAGTTTCACCTTATTTATTACGTCACGGTACCAGGGATTATTCAAAAGGAACTCGCTCCGGGTCTCGGCGAACCCGTCCATCGTTTCGAGACCCTTAGACGATACCAGCATGCCCTTGGAGTTTACAACAAAAGCGTAGCCGCTTTCACCCACGTCGCTGTTCACGATCTCGCTGTTCAGCCCGGCAATGGCGACATCTATCCCCGCGACCCCGCGCAGCGCGCCGGCCGGGCCGTAGAACGGGTGGGCTACCGTGACTATCGGCATGCGGCTCGACGCGTCTATGTAGGGGGCGGCCCAATACGTACCGCCGCGCTCCTTAGCGCCCGCGTACCACTGGCGGGTGCGCGGGTCGAAATTGGCGTGCTCGTCGTCGGCAAAAGGGTCGTACTTTATGGAAAAGCCGCTCTCGGTGGCCAAATAGACGCTGATGACGATCTCGCCCATATCGCTTTTGTTGCTTATAAAGGCAGACGCGATATTCCCCAGCAAATCCGCTTCGCTCTTTATACGGGGGTGGCCGGCAGGGCCGCCCGCGCTCTTGAGCTGCATGGTCAGCGTCCCGTTGTCTTTCGAGGCTGAGTAAGGCAGGGGCACCGCCGGGAGCCGCCCGGCATTTTTGTAGATCTCGGTAGCGTGGTCGGCAAAGTAGGCAGCGTCCTTGGCTATAGCATTCAGACGCTCGCTGATGATCATCGCCCGGCCCCGAGCCTTGGTCATCAGCTTGTCTACCGCCTCGCGCTCCAGAAACTCGCTGCTGTTAGCCGACGCTAACTTGCCGAGGTGGGCGCTCGACTGCTCCATCTGTGCGCGGATGCTGAAAAGCCCCCAAAAAGTGGCCGCACAAAACGCCGTAAGCGACACAATAGACATGCCAAGCACCGCAAACAGTATCTTGCGCCTGATGCCAGCCCTGTCTCCGCGCCGCCTCTCCATAGCCGCCGGCCCCGTCAGACAATCTTCAAAATGTCCGTGAACCCGGTCATCTCAAACACGTCCCGAATCTCCTTAGACACGTTTATAAGAGACATGGCCGCGTCCTTCGCCTTGGCGGTCTTCTCGCCCAAAAGCAGCACGCGCAGCCCGGCCGAAGAAACGTACTCAAGCCCCGCGAAGTCGAGCACCACGAGCTTCACATTATCAAACACTGGCAAAAGCTCCCCTTGCAGCTGCGGTGCGCTGGTAGTGTCGAGCCGGCCAGCCAGGGTGATCACGACTTTGCCGTTTTCCTGGGATTTCCCTATCTCCATATCAACTTCTCCTGTTTTAGGTGGTTCTTTGTACCAATATAATATATGACGTACAGGGGATTATAAATATTTTTGGATTTTCAGCAAAAATGCATTATTCAGGTGGCATTTTTCCGGTACATAAAGTATTAAAGAGATGTGAGAGCAGGCGGGGTTATACAGATCATATAATATAGAAAGCGGGGGGCCGGTTTCATGAAATCGCCGAAATTGCTGTTAATCGCGGGGGCGGTGGTGTTTTTGTATATTGGGGCGGGGGTTTGGATATTTGCGCCGAAAGACCTGGTTTTGCAGGAGAATTGGACGCCCCGGCGGTTGTCTGTAGCTACGAATATGCGGCCGGGGGAACCGGATATGGCGCGGTACGAGGGGGCGGTTATCCCCGACTCGGCGCTGCCGCAGGCCAAGATGCCCACTTTGCGGATCGGCGAGAAGGAGGACCCGAACGTCTATTTACAGTCGCTTGACATCAAGGTCGAAGTAACGGGGAACATCGCGTCTACGCGCTATACTATGGTCTTCAGGAACAACACCGACAGGCAGCTTGAGGGCGAGCTCACCTTCCCGCTGCCCGACGGGCGCACGGCAACACACTACGCGCTCGACATCAACGGCCGGATGCGCGACGCGGTGCCGGTGGAGAAGGCGCGGGCGACGCAGGTATTCGAGGAGATTCAGCAGAGGGAGGTGGACCCCGGCGTGCTCGAAAAGGTGGAGGGCAACAACTACCGCACGCGCATCTACCCGTTCCCGCGCATGGGTACGCGCACCATATCCATAGGGTACGAAGAGGAACTGTCTTTGGAAAACGGTTTGCTGTATTACAGATTGCCGATGGCGTATCCCGGCGCGCTTAAAAATTTCTCGGTAACGGCTACCGTGTGGAACAGCGGGCATAAGCCGCTTGTGCCGGCGGGAAAAAATATCATCAATTTTGATAAGACGGGCGATAGCTATGTGGCGGCGTTTACAAACGCGAATTACCGCCCCGAGCGAGCGCTGGTCTTCGCGCTGCCCGCACCAGTCAACGCCCCGCAGGTTATGATGCAGCCGGCGCAGGGGAGCTACTACTTCCTGGCCTCAGTAGCGCCCAGGCAGGAGACAAGGAAGAAGGTATGGGGGGATGAACTGGCGGTTATTTGGGACGTGTCGCTGAGCGGGTCGCAGCGCAATCTTGAGTATGAGATGAAGGTGCTTGACGTTATCTTCGCAGATAAGAAAAACGCCAGCGTCCACCTCTATTTCCTTAATAACAGGCTGACCAAAATCGCCGATAAAAATTCGGCTGACGGCGAATATAAGGTCAGCGGCGGTAATTGGGGGGGATTGAGGAAAGTTTTGGAGACGGCGGTTTTTGACGGTGGGACAGATTTCTCGCAGGTCAATCTGAATAATATCAAGGGCGATGAGATTATTTTCTTCTCTGACGGGCTGTCAACTCTGAGCGAGGCCGATTTCCTGAAAAAGACATCATCCGGCCGGCCAATACATACTGTCGTCTCCTCGGCGATGGCCGATTACAGCGTAATGAAACTTATCGCCGGCAAGACAAAGGGGAAATTCGTAAACCTCAACGCGTCATCCTACGACAGGCTAAAGGATGAGCTGTTGAACGAGACCCTGCAATTTTTGGGCGTAGAGCACGGCGCGAATGTGCGCGATGTACACCCGGGCATCGCCACACCCGTCCAGGGCAATTTTTCCATAGCGGGGATATCCGCCGGCAATAATACCGAACTGACCCTGCTCTTCGGATTCGGCAACAAAGCCGAAACGAGGATGACGGTCGGGTTAGACGCGAAGACGGCAGCGAGCCAGGGGAATGTGTACAGGATTTGGGCGCAGAAGAAGATAGAGGAGCTTGATCTCGACTTCGACAAGAACCGCGCTGAACTTACCGAACTCGGAAAGCAGTTCGGCATCGTTACGCGCAACACATCCCTCATCGTGCTTGAAACGATGGAGGACTATGTCCGTTTCAGCATAGAGCCTCCGGCGTCGGAACCGGAGATGCGCGCGGAGTATCAGCGCAGGCGTAAAAGCCGCGAGAGCGACATGCGGGATACGGAGCGCAATATGCTGGCAGCCGCGGTATCAACCGCGCAGGCTATCAAGAAGTGGTCAGACACAAAATACGTGCTTCCGGCAGAGCCAAAGTACCCAGTGCCCGACAATCGGCAGGCAAGCGCGGGCAGCGGCAGGGAGATTACGTTCAGGAGTTCATCCGGCAAGAGTGTACCCCGGCCTGATAACCTCTCGTCAAGCGAGCCTTCCGCCGCTGAATCTTTGACGGGCGTAAATATCATGAGGGGGGGCAAATCGAAGAACAAAGGATCGCGGAGCAGAAGATACGAGCCTGTAACCGACTTTTTTGAAGCGCTGCCCAAAGAGCGCGTCGTGCCCCTCCTAATGACAGACGGCGATGATATGGACGATAAGAGGGCGGAGAGCCCCTCCGATATGAGGAGACTCAGCCCCTCTCCCGGTTCCGGCGCTATGGGCGGCGGCGACCCCAGGGCGCGCGTTACGCAGATGGGCGTTCTCGGCATCGTCTCCGGCCAGATAAAAGGTTCTAGCACTGCCTCAGCCGACATCTTCGGCAAAGGCGGCTTTGCGAACGACATAGACGCCATCCTCTCTGGCGTGGGCGGGCTGAAATCCGGCGGCGACGGCGGCACAGGGCGCATGGGCGTTGCCGGTATAGGGTACGGCAGCGGGTACGGCTCGGGGCTCGGCGGCAGCGGCGGGGGTATTGACAATCTGATGAGCGGCCTTTCGGGCGGCAGCGGCAGCCTTGAACTCAAAAAGCGCGGCGAGCTTAACGACGCCCCCGGCTTACTCAGAAGCGGCTCGTTGACCGGCGGCAGAAGCCGCGCCGGCATACAGCGCATCATTATGCAGAATATGGCGGCCATGCGCCACGCCTACAGCCGGCGCACGAAGGATAAGCCCGGCCTCTGCGGCACCGTAACCGTCAAGTTCGCGATCGACGAATCCGGCAAAGTTACGAACGCCCGCATAACATCGTCGTCCATGCCCGACAGCATACTGGAAGCTGCCGTTGTAAGCTGGGTACGCAGTTATGTATTTGAGAGTATCGACAAACCGGGCGACGTGACGGAGGTCACATACCCGTTCACATTTACAAACGACTATTGCAACCCGAACATAACCTCGCAGGCTACCGCAGCCGATATTGAACGGTGGAAAAGAGATGAGGAACGCTGGAAGAAAGCGCAAAACGCCGCGGCAGAGCGCAAGGAGCGCTGGAGGAGAGAGGATGAACGCTGGAGAATAGAGACAGACCGCAGAATGGCCGAGGAGGCGAGGCGCCGGAAAAAGGCCGAGTACGAGCGTTTGAAAAAATTGGCGGAATTCGCCGCCCCCCCGTATATCCAAGCTCTAACGGGAAACGCTGACGCCGACTATCAGCTGTACCTGATGTTGAGGGACAACAACGCCAACTCGCCGAAGTTCTACTTCGACATGGCGGGATGGTTCCACGATCTCGGAGATACTGAAACCGCGCTGCGTATCCTCACGTCGATAGCCGAACTCGAAATCGAGAGCGCGCCGCTCTACAGAATGCTCGGCTACCGCCTCAAGGAGTACGGCGAGTACACGCTGCAAAAGTTCGTTTGCGGCAAGGTGCTCGAGTGGCGCCCGCTTGAGCCGCAGAGCTACCGCGACTACGCCCTCGCCCTCGCCGACAACGGCGAGCATCAGGCCGCGCTCGACTCGCTCTATGGGCTGCTCATAAGAGACTACTCGGCGCACATAGGCCGCGGCAGCAGCGGGATAGAGGAGGTCGTAATTACTGAAATAAACCGCCTGATCACCCAAAACCCGCGCCTGAGCATGTCGAAGATAGACAGGCGGCTGCGGATGGAGATGCCGTTAGACGTACGCGTAGCGCTCAACTGGAACCATAACAACACCAACATAGACCTGATCGTGGAAGACCCGCTCGGCAATATAAGTATCTTCAACAACAGCCGGTCGAACTACAGCAGCGGCGCGGTGCCAACAGGCGGGCGCATGAGCGCCGATAACAGCCGCGGCTACGGGCCGGAGCAGTTTATGCTGAAAAAAGCCGTAAAGGGGAAATACAGTATCTACGCCGCCTACCGCAGCGCCCGCGAATTCGCCGCGGACGGGCCGGTAACAGTCATGGCCGAGGTCTACACCAAATACGGCACAAAAGACGAGCAGCGCGCGGTCGTGACCATGCAGCTGGCAAGAGAACATTTCGCGTGGAACAACTGGGGCAGATGGACCGCGCAAAGCAGTGAAAAAATCTTAATCGGGGAGTTTGAACTATGACGGCAAAAAGATTTTTTAAATGCGCGAAGGTAAAAACGGCGCGTATGGCGCTGCGCTTTCCGGTCAGCCTCCTGCTGCTTGCGGGGCTGTCGCTGAAACTCATCACCGACGGCATAAACAACGGCATAGACTTTATAGCGCCGGACAGGCTGTACGCGTTCTTTCTGGGCGGCACGGTTATATGCCTGTCTGCCGCGCTGTATCTTGAGGACCGTCTGCGCGGGTGGAAGCTGCACGGATCCGTAGCCGCGGCGGCGCTATTGTGGGGCGCGTACTGCGTTTCCCTGCCGTCTCAGATATCTCCGGCGTACTTCTTAGACACAGGCTGGATAGATTTTTTCGCGTTCATTATTCTCATCGACCCGAATACGTATATATTCCCCGTCAATTTCTTCCGCTACTCTTTTCTGGAGCCGCTAATGGTCGCCGCCGGCGCGGCGCTGCTCATGTTCATCCCGTTCTTGACAAAGGGCAAAGATGGGGAGTTCATAAATTTCTTCTCTACGGTGTGCCGCCATGCCGCGTTAGCATATATCATCAGCCTCCCCCTCAAAATACCGCTCGCATTCATAATTTATGTGGGCCTGCCCAGCTCCTGCTCCTCACCCGGATTAGTTGCCGGGACAGTCCTGTGCGGCGTACTGCTCCCGGCGCTCTGGGTCATGGCGTTCATACCCGACAGGTGCGCCAAGCACAAAAGCAGGCCCGCACGCAACCGGTTCCCCAAGGCCATCGGGCTGTTTCTGAGGCCGCTTGTCGCGCTGTACACGATAATCCTGTGCATCGGCTATATCTCTTACGGATATATGCTGATAATAGGCAAACTGCAATGGCACGAGGGGCCGGAGAATCTCGCGGTAACGGTAGGCGTCCTCGCGGCCTTAGGGCTATTGGCCATAATGTTCCTCTACCCGCTGCGCCTGCGCGGCGAAATGACGTGCGGAAATGATGAATTCGCAGAAGACTTCGAAACGGAATACGACGAAAAGAGCGATGATTTCATCCTCCGCCCGCCGTACCGCAAGAGCCTCGCCGCCGCCAGGCACAGCCGCTGGTTCTGCATCGCTATTCTGCCGCTGCTTCTGTTAATGCTCATAGCGATAATGATACGCATAAACGAATACGGCATAACAATAATGCGCGGCTACTTCCTCCTCGTTTGCCTCTGGTTCGGCGCAGTCTTCGCGTACCTCCTCCGCACAGACTCGCGCGGCGTAAAGTGGATACCCGTATCGCTCGGCGCACTGCTCATAGTATCGTCCGCAGGCCCCTGGAGCGTATCCAATGTCACAAAACATATACTGACCTCCAACATAACCCGTTACATGGACAACAAGGCGCTCCTGCTCGACCACGATAGCCCCCGCGACATGCTCTACTACGCGCTCGGCAATAACACCACAGACCTGCACCACGCGCAATACCGCGTCAACCCGCTTAATTATATTACAGACAAGCGCAACGAAGCGGAAGTCAACGACAAGATAGACTATCTGCGCGGCGCATACACATGGGAAAACAACGGCATTGACATCCTGAGAAACGAGGAGTATGAAACTTCGGACAGCTACGCCGCCGGAGATTTTATTGTGAAGACGGGCGGTAATCAAAAATCGGTGATAATAACAGGGTACACCGGCAGCGATACCGTGTTGAGCATCCCATCAAAATTGGACGGGAAAACAGTCGTCAAAATCGGTACCGGCGCGTTTGCCGGCAAGGGCCTCGTGCGCGTTGCCATCCCGCGCGGCGTAACCGTAATCGGAGCCAGGGCGTTTATGCAAAACAGGATCGCAGACGTTATTATCCCAAGCGGGATAACCGCTATCGGCGCGGAAGCGTTTCTTGACAACAACCTCACCGCTGTCGCAATTCCCGGCAGCGCAGCCGTTATCGACGAGAGGGCATTCGCCTACAACGAACTCACCGGCGTTACGCTCCGCGGCGGCACAAAAGTAATCGGCCCGGAGGCGTTTGCGGGTAACCTGCTTACAACGGTAAAAATCCCAAACAGCGTAAAACTCATAGTACCAAATGCGTTTGACGGTAAATGATCCGCAGACCGGCAGGGCAAAAATCCGCCCTGCCAAATTATCCATACTCCAAATATACATTACCGGCACGCCTGTCAATTTTTTTCATACCACCTGCCGCTCAGCCAGCTCGTAGAACGCCCCCCGCTTCCCCATCAGCGCCTCGTAGTCCCCGTCCTCCACGATCTTCCCGCCGTCGAGCACTATGATGCGCGAAGCCTGTTTTATGGTTGAGAGGCGGTGGGCTATTACTACGCGGGTGCATTTTAGGGACGAAATGTTGTTGGAGATCAGTTTTTGGGAGATGTTGTCGAGCGCGGATGTCGCCTCGTCGAAGAAGAGTATTTTCGGTTTCTTAACGAGCGCGCGGGCTATGAGCAGCCTCTGTTTTTGGCCGCCGGAGAGCCCGGCGCCGCCCTCGGATATTACCGTGTGCATGCCCATCGGCATGGCCCCGATCTCTTTGTCTAATCCCGCCATTTCCGCCGCGTCCCAGACGTCTTGCAGCGTTTTGTGCGGGGCGGTAATTACGATGTTCGAGAATATGTCGCCGGAGAAGAGCTGGCCGTTTTGGAGGCATGAGCCTATGTTCTGGCGTACGGATGCCGGGTCGAGGCTCCTCAGGTCGCGCCCGTCGTAGTAGATCGCCCCGCTCTCCGGCTCTTCGAATCCGAGGAGCAATCTCATAAGGGTAGATTTACCGCAGCCGGTCTTGCCCACTACCGCCACATACTCGCCGCTTCTGATCTTCAGCGAGAAGTTGTCGAGCACCGGGGCGCTCTCCTTATCATACCTGAATGTCAGCCCGTTTATCTCTATGTTTCCGGAGAGTGACCTGATGATTTTTCTGTTGTCGTTCCTCTCCGGCGCGGTTTCGAGGATGGGCCTGACCATCTCTATTGACGGCGCGGCCCCGGCAGTCGAATTGATGATGCCGCCAAGCGCCATTACCGCGCTGTTGACCGCGCCGTAAGCCACTGCGAAAGCCATGTAGGCGGCAGGCGATGTTTGCGACGCGGCGGCGCAGCAGTAGATGAGGAGCATACCGGCCATAGATATCGCGGCGGTTACGGCGTCGCCCACGCGCAGGATGACGGGCGGCGCGTATTCGAGCTTTGCCTGCTTTGCGTACATCCCGGCCCACTTCGAGAACGCCCGCTTCTCGGCTCCGGCTAACTTGATTTTTTGGACGCCGGAGAAGAGCATATATGTGAGGCCCATCATTTTTGAGGATATATTCATCGTCTTGCGCGCCTTGTGGTATTTTTTCACGGCCAGGAATACGGAGAATGTCAGGATGAATAACGCTGTCGCCGCAGCGGGCAGGACAAGTGACGGCGCGTAGGCTATCATGGGGATAACGTACGCGAGGGAGAACAGCGCGGTCAGGCCGGTTGTCAGCGCGGCGGCCGACAGGGCTTCAACTAAGATGTTCATATATGAGATGCGCTGCGCGAGCTCCCCCGCCGAGTATTGTTTGAAGAACGCGGGCGGAAGCGTTAAAAGACGCATCATCGCAGCGGATTCTACGGAGAGGCTCAGCTTGTCCCCGACACGCGCTAACAGGACGCTGCGGGTCAGCGAGAAGAGCGCGGAACCTGCGGCCACACCCGTCAATAATGCCGCCATCGAGAAGATGTTGTTCTTAATGCCCGCCGGGATCACCAAATCGAATATCTGCTTGTTGACAAACGGTATCAGCAGCCCTGCTGCGGTTACCAACAGGCTTGCAGCGATAATAAAAAATACGTCTGCGCGCGTTATACTTTTTAACATAAAGAGCGCCAGATCGCGAAAAGTCATCTTTTTCGCGGGAAACGGGCGGTAGAAGTAAAACGCGTCGCCCTTAATGTTCTTTGCCGTCTTCTTGTTGACCTTTACCGGATTGCCGGAACTTCCGGTGTATTGATACCCCTGCATCCCGTGTTCCGTTATCGCCACCACGTCCCCGTCAACCGTGCTGCCAAGCATGCTCCCGCCTGATTCGCGCCACCAGCCATCCGTCAGTTTAACGCGCCTGCGCATCGCTCCAGTCACGCGTAAAACGTATTCTACGCGCTCATCCGCACCGGTTATATCTTCCGGAATTTCGGGAGCGGCAAGGCCGATTGACCGCAGGACCTTCGAAAGCGCGTTATCTATAGCCGGGATGTTATCTCCGGCCGGCATACGCTTGTCGAGCACAGACGCCAAAGCGGCAAACGCGCCGCTGAACATCTCAGCGTCGTGCTGCTGCCTTGCGTCAATCTGGTCGGTAAAAATATTCACACCAGCCAACACTTTCCAGTTTGGAGTTTGGAGTTTGGAGTTAACGTCAAACCCCCTCACTCCACACTCTATTCAGTTGATATCAATTCGGCGTATCTGCCGTTTTTCGCCATCAGCTCATCGTGCGTGCCGCGCTCTGCCGTTTCACCATTGTCAAGCACAAGTATCTCGTCGCAGTCCCTTATCGCAGAGAGCCTGTGTGCTATGATAACGCACGCCGCGCCAACATTCTTTATGCTCTTAGTAACCTTCTCCTCCGTCTTCGCGTCGAGCGCGGATGTCGCCTCATCGAGCACTATCACAGTCGGTTCGACAGCCAGCACGCGCGCAATCTCAAGCCTCTGCCTCTGCCCGCCGGAAAAGTTCCGGCCGCCCTCATTAATGATATGCCCATACCCGTTACTGCGGGATACTATGCAGTCGTGCAGGCCGGCGTCCCGCGCGGCCATAATCACCGCAAAATCCTCGATGGAGGTGTCCCACATGCGGATGTTGTTGGCGACCGTGTCCTCAAACAGGGTGATGTCCTGGTCAACCATCGCTACCGAGCTTCTGAAGCTGTAGCTGTCTATCTCTTCCCTCTTCCTCCCGTCAAACAGTATCTCCCCCTCCCATGGCTTGTAGAGCCCGGTGATCAGGCGGGCGATGGTGGATTTTCCGCAGCCGCTTGCGCCTACTAAGGCTACGCTTGATCCGGGCTTGATGGACAGTGAGAAGTTTTTAATCAGCGGACCGGAGAGGCGGCTGTACCCAAAGGTAATATTTTTGATCTCTACGGCGCCGGACAGTTTATCCGCCGTTGCTGCGCCGGTATCAATACTGTTATTAATATTGATATCCGTATCGATCCCTGCATTAATACCGCCGCCGGTTCCGCCGTCAACCTTATAATTCATAACATCCTCAACCCTCTCCACCTCCACCTTAAGCCCCGCAAACGCCTCCGATGCATCTACAAGCCCGCGGACGGGTATCATAAAGGAGTTCAGAAATCCCTGAAAGGCCAAGAGCGCCCCTATCGTAAACTCACCGTCCATTATCAGGCTCACGCCCGTCATCAAAATCACCACCGTAGTCAACTGCTGCAAGAACTCAATAAACGTGCCGAAGAATACCGAGAACCTCGTTATCTGCACGTTAGCGTTATGCCGCCCGGCGAAATATCCCGAAAACCGGGCAAAAAAACCATTCTCCGCCCCCGATGCCTTAATCGTCTCAATAATCTCTATCCCCGACACGGCAATTCCGGCCAGCTTGCCTTCGCTCTGGAACGCGCTCCTGCTTAAATTTGTTATCCTTGACAGGCGGTACTTAGCGGCTGCAGTGTTGATGACTACGGCTGCGAGCGCCACTATTGTCAACGTGATACTGTAGTTGAACATCAGCGCCAGATAAAACACCATAAACACAACATTAATCAGCACCGGCGCGGTCTTTTGTATTAACGACGCCGCTATCCTGCCGTTTGAATCCTGCCGGACCGCAATATCCCCCGCCCAGCGCTGTGAAAAAAACTCCATAGGCAGGCGCAGTACGTGCCACATAAACTCAGCGTTGGCGGTTATCGCGAAACGGCCGCTTATCCTGTACCAGCTGAGAGACTTGACGGCCGACACCAAAAATTCAAAAAGCAGCATAAAACCCATAGCGGCGGCGAACGGCAGCAGCCACGTGAAGTTCTGCCCCAGAAGCATGTCGTCCATGAATATTTTTGAGAATATCGGCGGCAGTATCCCCGTAAGCGACGCAACGGCGCATATAATCGCAATAAACGCCGCCGCCGGCACGGCGCCCTCAAGCCTGCCGGCCGCAAACCGCCAGATGCTCCTGGGCCTCCCCTCCTTAACAAAAGCATCCGTCTTCTCAAAGCGCAAAACTACACCGGTAAACGCACTGTCGAACTCCTCCGCGTCAACGTAAATCAAACCGCGGGCGGGGTCGTTTATGACAGCCTTGCTCCCCTTAAATCCATTCAAGACTACAAAGTGGTTGAAATTCCAGTGGATGATTGCGGGAAACGCCGCGCCGCGCAGACCGGCAGGCTCCATGCGGTGCCCGGACGCCTTCATCCCATACGCCCTCGCCGCCCTTACAATATTCACCGCGCTGCTGCCATCCCGCGAGACACCGCAATCACGGCGCACCTGTTCTAACGGGAGCCATTTACCGTGATACGCAAGCACCATACAAAGACAGGCCGCGCCGCACTCGAGGGCCTCCATCTGCATCACCACGGGAGTTTTGGCTATCTTAGGCATCTGTGCATCCTGTTAACGGATAAACAGCCTGTACGGCCTGTGCTCGTTTATCACTATTACCCCGGTGCAGAACGCGCCGCTCTCCAATTTTATATACGCGCCCTTGGGATTTGACCACCGCAGCCCCCCGCCGGCATCTTCCATCTCAAGATCAATCCTAACCTCCACAAAATTTCCTTCAGACGCTGCCGGAAGGATAGCGCTCACAAAAGACGGGTTACCGTAGCGCCCGGCCAAATGCCGTTCGTCAACCACACGTCCGCCTATATTTGCCACCTCCCCGTAAATGTAGCCGAACTCCTCGCGGACCGCGTAGTCCGGCGACACCTGTACCGGCATCCCCACAGATAGACGCGTGGAGACTGTAAACGGGACGTAGGTGTAAAGCTCCTTCACCCATACGCCATCGCCGTCAAACGCCACGCACCGCAGCTGCACACGCTCGGGGATCGTCCCCGTAAACGCCCAGACCCCCGCGGCGCAAACGACGGCGAGTATACCGGCCAGCACGTACCACAAGCGGGGCCGTATCACCTGCACACAGTCGCTGAGCTGCTCCGGCGTTGAGAGTTTCTCGATTGAATTCTTCCTGAAGATTCCATTTTCTTCCATCTCAGAGCGCCCCGTACGCCCCGCATTTGCGGCAGTACCAGCGATCGACCGCGCCTTTGAGCGCAGAGACGTGCATCACCTCGCGCGCGCCGCAGGCGGGACAGGCCTGCGGCAGGGGCCTGCTGCCGCCGGTATAGACGCCGCCCACCACCGCCGCGAGATCGTCGTCGGAGAGCTCGCCGAGCCGCTCCGGGGTCATATTGCCCTGTTCCATCACCGCACCTCCCCTATCTTCAGCCCGCACCCCTTCATCCGCTTCTTCTCGGCGTACATCCGTTCGTCGGCGAGCGCCAGAATTTCGTCAAATTTGTACCCCTCCGCCCCGAACGCCGCGCCCCAGGCAATGTTGCAGGTAATCCCGTCGGCGGCGTCATTCAACTCCGCGAGCTTTTTCTGCCACCTGGCGATGATGGCGGCGATCTCGGCCTCCGCGCAGTTCACCAATATGCCCACAAACTCGTCCCCGCCGGTGCGGAAGATCTGCGCCCGGCGGTCGGCTATGGCGTGGAAACTCTTGGCGGCCTTCTGCAGCAGATGGTCGCCGGCCTGGTGGCCCCTGTTGTCGTTGTAATACTTTAAGTCGTTGACATCAAAAGCAATAGCGCCCACGGTAACGGCGTGCTTCTCTATCTCTTTCTTGAATTCGTGGTACTTGTTGCTGCCCGGCAGCCCGGTCAGGGAGTCGAGTTCAAGCGTTTTGAGCAGTTCCTTGTAGAAGTCGGTCGCGTCTCTTACCAGCAGGAAGGCGTTTTTCTGCTCCAGGTCGAACTCACGCCGCAGTTCCTCCAGTTCCCGCCGCAATTCTTCGACAGTGGCCATGCCGGCCCCCTTTTCTGTGGATAATGCCGGCGCGGGCAACATGGAAAACCGCGCCGCCGCGTTACTTATTAGGAGGTATCATGCAATACCCCGCGCCGTAAGCGCTGGTAATCCGCCCGATTACTTCCTCGGCAAACCCGATCTTGCGCCGCAGACGCGAAACCAGCGTAGAAACCACGTTAGCCTCCGCTTTGCCCTGCCATATTATTGCCAATAGTTCTTCCGTCGAAAATGATTTTTCGGGGTTGGCGCGCATTAGCTCGAAGAGCATGAACTCTCGCTCGGAGAGGACCGCACCCTTCCCCAAGGCGTATATGATCCGTTTGTCGGTATCCACGTGATAGCCGGTCTTGGATGCCCCGCCCATCCCGCCGCGCCTTATGAGGGCCTGCACGCGGGCCACGAATTCCTCGTAACTGTAGGGCTTGACCATGTAGTCGTCGCCGCCGGCCATGAGACCCTTGACCTTATCGTCGGTCTCCTCCATGCAGGAGAGGAAGAGGATCGGCACGTCGGTTATCGTCCGGGCGGCCTTGCAGATGGAAAAACCGTCCAGGTCGGGCAATAGTACATCAAGCACCACACAATCGTAGCGCTTGGCGCGGAGACAATCCAACGCCTTGATGCCGGTGTCAGCGCACTCAACATCAATGCCAACTTCAGCGAGGTATTCGCTGTTTGTAGCAAGAATTTCCTGATGATCGTCAATGAGCAAAACCAACGGCATTTCAGCTCCTTTATATATCGTAGCGCTAAATCCATCAACCGGCCGTAATAAACCCCCAATCAACGGCGGCAAGCCATCAATTAGTTGTCAGGATCTAAAATAATATCCGTTTTGTATGCGTGTCAAATAAATTTTATTTTTTTTTGCGGGCGCGGCGCCGCTAAGACCGCGCACAAAAAAAACCACCCCGGATCCGCCGGGCGGCGCCTCTTGGAATGGCACCGTATCATTGCGCAAAACCTATGTAAAACTGCTATAAAACATTGTTTTATATGAGTCTGGGCAATATCCAGGCCCCCCCTTTGAACATATCCCGCCGCTCCGCCCCGTATCCCTCCTTGGCGTCCTCACACTCATACTTCTGACCCGCAGCAACCGGTTCCTTCCGGCGCGCCGCCTCCGCCTCAACCGCCTCGTAGAACTTTTTCAAGTTTTCCATAAGTCTCGCTCCTTTCGCAAAAGTTAAAAATCCAAGCCCCCCATCCAAGCACAGCGTAGCCCACCCAACAACCGGCAAACCAATGGATCCCGGTACCACCCCCTGCGTTAAAGTTTAACTTTTAATGCCCCCCTAAGCGCCCCCTATGCAAAAAGCGCCGCCCGCATACCGCTATTTACATCAACAGGCTATAACATCTATTATAATCACTACAACAAATTACAGCAATCCGGCAATTACCTCGGTTAGTCGTGGTAATCCTCCAAAATACGAGAAGCGAACAGGCTCCGCAACAGATGGAGCTTGCCCGCCTCTCAATAAGCGCACTACCCGGCAATTTCAAAGATTACCCTATAAAGATAATACATTTTGGCCCAAAAAGCAAGCCTTTTTTACATTTTTTATATTTTTTCCCCCTGCGGATCAGCGCCGCCAAAACGCCAGAAATCCGAAAAATCCGCGCCTCTTCCGTACAACCTCAGGCGCAGCGGCAACTGCCGGGAGCGTATCCGCAAAAACGGTTTTTCCCTGCGGCAGCGCCTGTAAATATACCTCATTTGTGCCGCCGGATTGCACCAAAGGAACCTTGATTTCCGGCACGATATCACCCCCGCCGCCGAACAGGGCGTTGAGGTAATACACCCGCGCAGCATACCAATTTTTCAGCCGCACAACCGCGTCCCCGAAAACATTGGGCTGAGCCGGGCGCGTATCCGTAAAAGGGGCGTACGTCTTGTACCACCACCGGTCAAAATTCCGCTCCGCCGGCCCCGAAAGCCTCCCGGCCATCTCATCAATAAACGCTGGGATCGAGGCTATGGTGTCGTACATCCCGTTCCACCGCTCCCTGTAGGCTGCGGCGAAGGCCGGGTCCTCGTAGAACCGCCCGAAAAAGGGGTGTACCGGCGGCCGCCGCTCCGGGTGGTTGAAGTGGTCGTTGAACCCCGACTCCATCCAGTTCCGGTAGCTCCAGCCGTACCCGCTGTCGAAATCCCAAAGCGGCCCCATGCTTATCAGCCCGCCTCTATCCTTATATAAGAACACCGACCGCGGATGCGAGAGGTCGGTGTTGGCGGCAAGCTCGTTTATCAGCAAAAAATCTATAAAAGTGCCGATATCCACCATCTCCCGGTAGCCGCTCTCCGGAAAATCCGGGCTGGCCAAAGCATCCGCGAGCGCGTTGAAATCGCTCTTTACCTGAATATGCGCCGGGTTCTCCCCCTCCTGCCAAGCCTTGCCCCCCTTAGGCGACTTTATCATCACCGGCAGGCCGTAGTTCCCGGTCCGGAACCTCGGCTCCTTGTCGTAATACTCGTCAAGCTCCGCGAACCACCCCCCCTTCCTCTCTATGGCCACCCGCCCAGACCCAACCTGGTTGTGCTCGGTCAACAAATAAATGCCCCGGTACTCCCCATTTATGTAAAGATCGACGAAATTGAAGGAATGGTTGAACGGCAGGCCGAAGCGGCGGCCCAGCTCAAAGGCGACGGCGTTGTAGAGCAGCGTCTCGTCGCGGTGCTGGGCAAGCAACACCCAGTCCTTCGCCGCCTCAAGCCCAAACAGGGAAGTTTTGCTCTTAAATTTTACCCGGTAAGATTTTTTATTAGCCCGAAAATCGCGCCAGCTGTTGTTCCCCCGCCCCCGGATCCGGCCGGCCATATCCGCATTTGCAGCAATATTATTACGGGGATTGGCCGAATCGGTAAGCGCGAACGACATGAAGACGTACTCCTCCCTGCTCGCGACCGGCACACTGTCCAACGTATTGACCGTGACCACCGGAACGGCGGCCAAAGCCCCACCGGCAAAAAACAGCAACCACGCAACCGTAAACAGACAAATCAACCCAACCTCCTCATCAACCCCTCAACAGCCCCGTACCCCCACTCCCCGATGCGGATGTCCGTGAAATCCTGGATGCCTATGGGTAGTAATAGTGCCATAGTTATAAACTACAATACGGCGTGGGAAAAATCAAGTAAACCGGCCCCGAAATCATTTCCCGGCCCTCACATATATACCAAATAGCCAAGATTGTCAACACGTACCGCCCCTGCCCGCCCGCAGGTCTCCGAATTGAAGCCGGAGACGAGGGGCGATACTGGTATTGCCAGCCAACATATAATTAGGGAACCATGGGCTATTTGCCTCATGATTCCCTGTATAAATTATATCTTGTACCGCTGTTTTCTGCCATAACGGCGCAGATTACTCTTTGAATGAGACCTCGCCGGATTCTATATTGTAATAGGCGCCGATTACAGTCGCTTTCACGTGTTCGACTATTTTATTGCTCTTGATGCTTTCCACGACGTGGGCTATGTTGGCGTGGATCCCCTCGTCGGGGGTCCCGCTGTTTGCTATGACGGGGCTGATCGTGTTCAAAATAATCTGCAGGTTTTCAGCGGGCGGTGCGGCGTGCTCGCCTTCGTGCTCTTCTTTGTGTTCGCCTTTGTGTTCACCTTTCGCGGCGAAAGCGCCGCCTACCGCGCCGCAGCTGCTGTGGCCTACGACCACGACAAGCGGCGAATGCAGGTGTTCAACCGCATACTCGATAGAGCCCAACGCGGTCGTGGAGGCGATATTCCCGGCGTTGCGGATTACGAAGATGTCGCCGAGCTTCTGGTCGAAATAAATTTCGGGAGGGACGCGGGAGTCGGCGCAGGTAATGACAACGGCGAAGGGTTTTTGCCCGCTTTTCAATACGTCCCTGTCGGCAGCGTTGGTGTTCCGCGTCATACCCTGGTTTTCGGTATACCTTTTGTTTCCGTCTTTCAGATATTGCAGGGCGTCTTTCCAGTCTTTAACCGCGTCGCCTGGGTTATGCACAACGATGGACGCGGCCTGCTCTGCGGCCGGCGGCGGCGTAAGATCTACCGTCTCGATGTTTTTGTTGCTGCCCGCGCAAGCGCCTACGACGGCCGGGAGAAGGGCGCAGGCCGCAACAACGGTAACAATGGATCTCAGGCCTCTTTTCGCATTGCCTGATATGCGTTTTTTCGAAAAACCACTCATAACAAAACCTCCTCTTAGATTGTTTTTATGTTTCGCGGCATCGCAATGGGGTTTTCCCGTTAAAATGGACGCTCGCTTTTACGCTATACTACCATAAGCATAGTATTCGGTTTTTACAGGAATCAAGAACTTTATTGAAACAGGCTTAAATATCCTTGCCAACCGGCCCCTTTATACCCCGCTACCCGGTACGGGGAGTAGAAAAAAATGGGAATTTAGCGTAGCTAAAATCAAGGTACAAAGACTATGGGATTATGTTTTGTCGCCTCATTGAGCCGGCGTGATACCGTATATGGGGGAAAAGAGGCAGCTTGCGGCACCGGCGGGCGCATGTAATCACTTGCATTAAAAGCTCGGCCGCCGAAGAATTCGCTCACGGTTGCAGAACCCGATTCGTATAGTGAAATTTGGAACACCCGGTACGCGGCACGGCCCACGCTCAGAGCATGGTGTTTTGAATTGTCCGCGTACCGTAGAAGCCAACCGTCTTTCATGCCGGGCGGCGAGTAGTTCCATTGATGCTGATGCTTCTGCGGCCGAGATGTGAATACATGGCTTGCATGCTCCCGCCGGCACAGCAAGCCGCCTCTTTTCCTCCGTACCACGGGATGGCGTTGGCTCAATGCACCGGCAAAACATTATCCCATAGTATTTTAAAGTCAAAGTCAAAGTCAAAATCAAAGTCAACGGCAAAGATAAACCCCAATTTGTTGCACCCATGCCTATACGGATGTGGGAGAAATGATAATTTGCCGTAATCCGGCAAAATGGGGTACATTTGGGCAAAAAAAAGGCCGAGCCTGCTCCTTCGAGGCGGATTATGCGGGCTACGCTGTGCTTAGGGGGGCAGCGTGCTGCTATAGATCCGCGGGGTCGATGGCTACAGGCCCGGCTGTCATCTTATTACTTAAAATAATTCATGGTATTTTGCTTGTCAAATTTTTTTTACATTTTTTTGGGGATGGAAGCGAAGTAACTCTTTTGTGGGCCTATTATTACGAAAATTCCCCATAAATGGCTAATTCCGCACCGCCGGCACCCCCATCCGATTCCGTCTGACCACCAGGGCTGTCCCCCCTTCGAAGTATGGGCCTATGAAATCGGCCGTTTCGAGGCGCTCTAAAGTGATCGATATGCTCCCCCCCGCCATGTCGATTTCCCCCGCCAAAAGTGCCGGGAAAAGGCGGTCGAAGGGCATCGTGGTGACCGTGAGGGTCATATTCATCTCGTAGGCGATCCTGTGGGCGATATCCAAGTCGAAGCCGATGGGCACCCCCTCCGGCGTCGCGTAGGCCATGGGGATGAGCGTATTTTGCCACCCATACCGTATATTGCCGCCGCTGCCGTCGAAATCGGGCCGGTGCGTCAGCTTCGGCAGGACCTTGACACCCTCGTCGGACGCGAACCACTGCTTCTCAAGCTCCCCTATGAGCCCGCTTTCCCGCAGGCTCCTGAGCGCCTCGTTCCCCGCTATCTGGAGCGGCGACCCCTTGGCCACCGCGAAGCCGTAGTCGTCCTCGGCCACCACGAACGGGAACGCCGCGAGGCTGCTGTTGCGCGCGGCGAGGTAGAGCGCTATGGGCATGTCTAAGGAGACCGCGTCGATCCGGCCCGCGAGCAGATCCCCTACCACGTCCGAGAGCGACACGTAGGGGACGTGCTCGACGTTGGGGATCACGCGGTCGATAAACTGCGGGAACACTGAGCCGGATTCGCTGGCGATCCGCGCCCCGCCGAAGTCGGCCAGGGAGGTGAAGACCCGCTTGGCAGGGACGCCGGAGGAGCCGCTCTTTGTGCAGTTCAGCGGCAGCAGCGCCGCCAGAATCAATACATATACCAATCTGTACATATTATTCCATATATCTATAGATAGCGTTCCGTTGAACCTGAATTCCTCAGTTACGGCAATTCAGGCGCGGGCGGCCGGGAACGGCAGCCCCTACCCTTCACGGCACTGGTTTATAAGGCTGCCGGCGAGGACCATCCCCTTCTCCCTCTCCGTTAACTCAACATTTAACCTAACCTGCAGGCCGTCGCCCTTGCGGACGGCGGTCAGCTCTGCGCCGGTTTGTATCGACCGGCGGACATCCCCTATTGTCAGCATGTCATCCTTGCCGAGCTTCGCGTAATCGCCCGCGTTGACGAATGTTGCCGGGATAATCCCGAAGTTGACGAGGTTGGCGCGGTGGATGCGCTCCATGGATATGGTGATGACCATCTTCACACCGAGGTACATGGGGCATATCGCCGCGTGCTCCCTTGACGACCCCTGGCCGTACGACTCCCCGCCTACTATTATGTTGCGGATACCTTTTCCCTTATTATCAAGCGCACGTTTTGAAAATTCCGGGTCTTCGCGCTCGAAGACGAATTCGGCGTACTTTTGGATGTTGGAGCGGTACTTCAGGCGGCTGCCGGCCGGCATGATGTGGTCAGTGGTGATCTTGTCGCCGACTTTTATCGCTACACATCCGTCAATCACATCCGGGCACGCCTCGTTCGACGGCGGCGCGCCTATGTTGGGGCCCCTGAATATCTCCACCTTTGACGGGTCGGCCGCCGGCTTCAATATCATGCTGTCGTCGATGATAAAATTATCCGGGGCTGTTATCTGCGGGTACTGTTCATTTTTAAAATACTCAACCGGATCACAGAGTTCGCCAGACAACGCCGCCGCAACCGCGGCTTCGGGGGATGACAGGTAGACCTGGGCCGACGATGTCCCGCTGCGGCCGAAAAAGTTGCGGTTGGACGTGCGGACCGACACCGCGTCTGTCCGGGGCGCTACGGAGTTGCCGATGCAGAACCCGCAGGCCGTCTCCAAAATCCTCGCGCCGGAGGATATGATCTCGGCCAGCGCGCCGTTCCTGCTCACCATCTCCAAAACCTGCCGCGACCCGCAGGCCACACCGAGCGATACGTTCGGGTTGACTTTCTTCCCCTTAAGCATCGCGGCTGTAAGCATGATATCACGGTAGGAGGCGTTGGTACATGATCCGACAAGAGCCTGATCGACCTTAATCCCCTTTAATTCAGACAATTTTTTGACGTTGCCCGGCGAGTGTGGGCAGGCCGCGCGGGGTTCGAGGGCCGAGAGGTCAATCTTAATAACGCGGTCATACAACGCATCGCTGTCCGCCGATAGCTCCGCATACCCCTCTTCCCTGCCCTGCGCCCTGAGGAAGAGCCGCGTCTTCTCATCTGACGGGAAGACCGACGTTATCACCCCGAGCTCCGCGCCCATGTTGGTGATGGTCGCCCGCTCCGGCACGCTCAGCGCATCCACCCCCGGCCCGCCGTACTCGACCATCGACCCGGCGTTGCCTTTCGTCCCCATAATCTCCAATAATGCCAAAACCACATCCTTCGCCGACACCCAGGGCCGCAGGGTCCCGGCCAGCTCCACCTTCACGACTTCCGGGTAAGTCAGGTAGAACGGCCCGCCGCCCATCGCCACCGCCACATCGAGCCCGCCGGCGCCTATCGCGACCATGCCGATACCGCCGCCTGTCGGGGTGTGGGAGTCGCTGCCGAGAAGCGTCTTGCCCGGCTTGCCGAACCGCTCTACGTGTACCTGATGGCAGATCCCGTTGCCCGGCTTGGAGAACAAAATTCCGTATTTGGCCGCCACGGTCTCCAAATATTTATGGTCGTCGGCGTTCTCGAACCCCTCCTGTATCGTATTATGGTCTACATAGGAGACCGACAGTTCGGTCTTGACCCGGTCGAACCCCAGGGCTTCGAACTGCAGGTAGGCCATCGTCCCCGTGGCGTCCTGGGTGAGGGTCTGGTCTATGCGGATCCCCACCGCGCTCCCCTTTTCGGGCTTCCCGTCCACGATGTGCCCGTCCAGAATTTTCTGCACAATGTTCTTGCCCATGGTTTTCAGTCCTTTTCATTATTATATATGTATAGATATTCACCGCTATCCGGCAACTGTAGAAAATAAAACATTCCACGCAGCCAATTCAAAAAAAAAATGTTGATATTATCCCCGGCACAATTTATATTATACTCGACAGCGCTGTTTTAATGCGGGGTACCCGGGCAGCGCCAGAAACAGCGATAACGCGCAGGGATGGGATTTGACGTTATGAGCAACAAGATTGACGGGCTTTCGGAAGAGATGCAGGCGGAGTTCGCGAACCTTGCGCTGCCGTTGCAAACCTTCGGGCGCGCCATGCCGGTGGCGCAGCGCGAGACGTGGATCAAGCAGGTTCTCCATGTCCAGCAGACCGTGGCCGACATACCCCAGACACACACCCCCGCTGAACCCGTGCAAAAAGGCGCTATCCAGAACGACGGCGACTGGCGCTTCATAGCGCAAGACAGCACCATAGCGATAAGCGGCTATCTGGGGAACGACACAAATGTAACGATCCCCGCCAAAATACAGGGCACGAGCGTTACCGTAATCCAGCACAGCGCGTTCCAGAACATGGGCCTGACAAGCGTTACTTTCCCTGACGGCCTCACATCCATAGAAGACAGCGCGTTCGCGAAGAACAAGCTCACGGGCGTAACCTTCCCCAAAAGCCTTACAAGCATCGGGAAGAGGGCGTTCCGCGGCAACCATATCGCCGAAGTGAACTTCGGCGGCTGCGCCGCCTCCGTCGGGGACGGAGCGTTTGAGGATAACGAACTCACGGAGGTAACCACCGGCGACGGCGTCATCTCCATCGGCGACTACGTGTTCCGCGGCAACCGCCTCGCCGGCATAAACCTCGGCCGCAGCGTAACGTCCATCGGGTACGGGGCCTTCGCGAGACAGCTGCTCACAAGCGTTACCATACCGAACAGCGTCACCGCCATCGGAGACGCCGCCTTCGAGGATAACCAGCTCACAAAAATCGAACTCGGCAGCGGCGTCTGCACCATCGGCGCAAGCGCGTTTGAGAACAACAACCTGCCGGAAGTAGCCATCCCCAAAAGCGTAACCGCTATCGGCAAAAGGGCTTTCTTTGGCAACAAGATCATCAGCGTAGCCATACCGGATGGCGTAACCATCGAAGAAGACGCGTTCGCGGAAAACAGCGGAGAGGCGGAGGGCTTCAAGCTTGTCCTCACGGCCAACGCCCGGTCGCTGACAATCACCGGCGGCAGTTCCATAATTAAGGATCTGCACATACCCCTGCGCATCCAGCGAATGCCGGTCGCCGCAATCGCCGACGGCGCGTTCGAGGAGAAGCGGCTCACGGGCATAACCATCCCCGAAACCATAGTCACCATCGGCAAACGCGCGTTCGCGAATAACCAGATCGCCGGCGCACTGGAAATCCCCAACAGCGTTACATCCATAGGTCCGGGCGCGTTCAGCGGGAACAAGATCACCAAAGCGGTCGTCCCGCCCGACGCCGCCATCGGCCCGGGCGCGTTCGAGAACAACCGCGGCACATCCGGCGATTTCGACATAGCCCTCTCCGGCGACGCGAAGAGCGTGTGCATCAACGGCTACAACGGCAGCGACACGTCCGTGAACATACCGGGGCAATTAGACGGAATGCCCGTTTCGGCAATCGGGCATCAGGCATTCGCGGATAAAGGCCTCACCAGCGTAACATTCAACAAGGGGATCAAATCCATAGGCCCCGGCGCATTCCTAAGAAACCTGCTCACCGAGGTAACCATCCCCGACAGCGTTACCGAAATCGGAGACTGCGCGTTCAGCGATAACCCGCTAAGGCACGCGGCCATCCCTAGCGGGATCGCCGCGGCGTTTCGCGATTACTGCACGGAAATAAACATCAAAACCAAAGGCTAAAGGACAGATTTGATGGAAGAGCCGCTTAGCCTTGTCCCTGTTACCTACCGGAAGGGCGCCTACATAATAATTGAGGGCGCCAACAACGGCGCCGGCGAGTTTTTTATAATTCGCGACGGGTTAGTGCGCATTTTTAACGAAATTTCGGAGATCATAGAAGATGCGGAGGGCGACATTATAGGCGCCGGCGAACTTTTTGGAGTCGTTTCGGCTATGGCGGGCCGCGCCAGCCGCATCGAAACCGCGCTGGCTTTAACAGACGTAGTGCTTATACCGGTGCGCCGCAGCCAGTTCCTGCGGCTTATCCGGCAGAACGCTTCCGTGGCCATGAAGATCATGCTGCTCTTCTCCAAGCGGATGCGCTACCTCAACGAGGCCCTGGCCCAGAACACCATTAAAAAGGCCTCCCCAGCAGCGGGCAGGCCCCCCGCAGTTTCCGGGTATACGGCCACCGGTGAAAAATTAGTGCGGGCCTACGCCGCGGGCGCCCTTATTTTCGCGGAGGGCGAGCGCGGGGAAGAGGTCTTTATCATAAAGAGCGGCTCGGTTAAAATCGTAAAGGGTAATGGCGGCAGCGAAATACTTCTGGCAATACTGAAGCCGGGAGACATCTTCGGAGAAATGGCCCTCCTTGACTCCGCAGCCCGCACGGCGAGCGCAGTCGCCTACGAAGAGTGCCGGCTAATGGCGCTCGACAAAGCGAATTTCAACCTCGTGCTGGAAACCCAGCCGCAGATCATTGAGCGGCTGACCACGCTGTTGGCGGAGCGGATATGGATCAGCTACAAGCAGAACTTAAACGCGAGAATACCGGCTCCGCTGGGGCGCTTGTACGACATGCTGCTCATAAGCCTCGAGAAGATGCCGCCCGCACCCGAAGGGGTGCTCGCGCGCACACTTGATTTCGGCGTCGGGGAGTTAGTCAGCATGGCGGGGCTTACCTGGGGCAGCGGCGTGGAAACGGCGGTAGACGAGATGCGGCGGAACAGGCTGTTAGATATGAACGCTGCAGGCGGCAAAATACGCATACTTAACGCAAAAGAGTTCTCAAACCAGGCCGTCTACTACCGCAAAAAGCAGAAGGCCGAAATAGGGAAGGGCCGGCAGCCGGCATGATCCGCGAATATTGCACATCCGGGGCAGGCGCGATAAACCGTGCCCCTGCAAAAAGATGTTCATGGCAGCAACAAATCCCAGCTGCCGCAGCCGGGCAAGATTTTTCACCACCGGCCCCGTCCTTTTGATTATATTGTGAATAGATAGGCGTTTAGGCCGTATTCATAGAATATTAGGGATGTTACATCGGCAATGCTATAATATAAGGAGAGAGGGAGGTAGGTTAATGTCGCTGGTTTATCACGCATTGGGGCTGCATCTTCACCAGCCGCTGGGCAATCTTCTGGAACTCTTCAACTCTAAGGAGGAGAAGTGGGAGGCCAAGCAGATACTGTGGTGCTACGACCGCATTACGCGCATGCTTGAGGGCTACGAAGACATCGCGCGGCTGCACCTCAGCTGCTCAGGGACACTGTTAAAGCAGCTTGAGGATCCGGGGATCCGGGAGACTTTCCAGCACGTGGCCCCCATCGCCGACTTCATGGAGCGGTTCCGCCGCTCACCCGTTGAGTTCGTGGGCAGCGGGCTATATCACCCCGTCTACCCGCTCATCCCCGCCGCCGACTGGGACGCGCAGACCGAGTGGTGGCAGGGGATCGGGCGGCACATGCTCGGGCGCGAGAAGTTCCACGGCTTCTGGCCGCCGGAGATGGGGTTCTGCATGGAGATGATCCCGATGCTCAGGAAGCACGGGTACAGATATGTATTGGTAGACTGCTGGTACATCAAGCCCCGGCGCGAGATGCGGTGGGAGGAGCGGCGGTACCGTCCTTATATAGCGCGCTACGACGGCGCTGAAATAGTTGTGGTGCCGCGGGACAGAGAGCTGTCCGACGCGCAGGAGTCCGGGCTCGACCCCGGATGGTTCCAGCACGAGCTCTACGAACGTACCAAGCACTGCGACTTCCCGGCGCTCGTCACCACCTGGACCGACGGCGAGAACGGCGGGTGGTTCCGCAGCACCGACATCAAATCCAACTTCTGGGGATGCTTCTACCACGAGCTTTTGAACCGCTACCGCGCGGGGACGCTTGGCTTCATTCCGTCGCACATAAACGAGTACCTCGACAAGCACTACCCGGACGAAGAGGTTGAGGTGCACCGCGGCGCGTGGAACACGGGCGACCACTGGGGCGGCGACTTCGCGCAGTGGACCGGGGGGCTTTTGCAGAAGAAGGGGTTCGACGAAATGCGCAACGCCAGCGTATACTACCATCGCACCAAGAAGAATTTCGACGAGCGCGGGGAGTACATAGACGACCGCGACGGCGTAAAACAGATGATATTCGACGCCTACGACGCGCTTCTGACCGCCGAGACGAGCTGCAACTTCTTCTGGGGCAGCGCCTGGGTTCACAAATCTTTCGACATGATCGAGAAAACCTACCGGCTCTTAGACGCGGTAAACGAGAAGTTACGGTCGAAATCCGCCGGGGAGGCGGTGCAGGAAAAGCAGGCAGAAGCGCTGAACGGCTCGGATGGCCCGGAACCGGCGCCGTAAAAAAAAATTAAATTATTGCATATTTTTATTGCTTTTTCTGAAACATATATTATTTTCAGTACATTGGCAGTTTGTATTAAACATTTATTTTAACATCACAAAAAAGGAGCCTCCTACATGGCAGGTAAAAGCTTGACTCAAACTCAGGTTATTCAGAAACTCTCCGAGATAACGGAAGAGCTTCCCAAGAAGCAGGTCAAGTTGCTTCTTGACAATCTCGCGCAGTTGGCGTACAAAGAAGCCAAGAACGGCTTTACGATTCCCGGCCTGGGCAAACTGGTCCTCGTGCAGCGCAAGGCCAGAACCGGCAGGAACCCGGCCACCGGCGCGGTGATTAAAATCGCCGCGAAGAAGGTTGTGAAGTTCAAGGTCGCCAAGGCGGCTAAGGACAACATCCTCGGCGAAGCGCCCGTGAAAAAGGCCCCCGCCAAAAAAGCCGCTCCGGCGAAGAAAAAGGCTGTCGCGAAGAAGAAGTAACGCGGTTTCCGTTTTCTTGCGGATATACATTAAGGCGGGGCTCATATTTACGGTTCCCGCCTTAATTATTTTATGATATTCTCATCCAAAATCCCCAAAAACGTCCGCTCCCCCGTCGCCGCCGCCGAATACCTGGCAGGCAGGTTCACCTACCACAGCGCACTCGAATGGGCCGGAATCATCGCAAAAGGGCGTGTTTTTATCAACGGGGCGCAATGCCGCGAGGGAGATCCGGTAAGGGCGGACGATACCATCTCCTACGACCCCGGCGAGTTCGAAGAACCCGCAGCCGACCTCTCCTACTCTATTATATATGAGGACGACTGGGTCATAGGCGTCAACAAGCCCGGCAATCTGCTCGTACACCGCGCCGGGCGGTCGTTCCGCAGCAACCTCGTCTACCAGCTGCGCAGCGTGCACTCCCCCGCCTACCCCGGCTGCCACCCCGTCCACCGGCTCGACCGGGAGACCTCCGGCGTAGTGCTCGTAGCTAAAGATTCGGTACAGGGGGGTATCTTCGGAAAACTGTTTGCGGACGGCGGCGTTACAAAGACCTACAGGGCGGTTGTGGCGGGGCGGCCGGATTTCAAAACGCCGTTCGTAATCGACGCGGCCATATCGGCGGATAAGGAACACGTATCCCCGTGCAGGTTCAAGGCAGACGTAAACGGCAAGCCCGCTCAAACGGTCATTGAGGATATCACGTATTTTGATTGCGGGATGTCACTGCTCACCGTCAGGCCGGTCACCGGGCGCACGCACCAGATCCGCGTCCACCTGACATCTGCCGGCTATCCTGTATCCGGGGATAAAGTATACGGTAAGGATGGCAGCGCTGCCCCAAATGACAGATCAACCCCGCTGCGCCAGGCACTGCACTGCGAGTCGCTGTCGTTCATCCACCCGCACACAAACGCACCGTGCACAATAACGGCGGAACTGCCGCACGACATCAAAGCTCGTTTATGTAGATAGGCTTGGAGCCCGCGTAGTCCTGGTTCAGGTAGTTGATGACTATGAGCTCCGTCCGCTTGTCGGTATCTATGTTGACGATCAGCCTGTCTATGTAGCGCCGCGCAATGAAGAGGCCGCGGCCGTGGGTATCGTAGAGGCCCAATGGGAGCCCCTTGTCGTCCTGGGCGATCTGGCGGTGCAGCCAGTAGAGCACGTCCCGCTTCTTGAGCCGCCCTCCCCTGTCCATAACAGATATCGCGTACTTCCCGGGATCCTTGGCCACCGCGACCTCTATGGCGGCCTCCTCGGAGAGCTCGAAGTCGAAGTCCCACTCCTGCCGGTTCTCGGGGTTCTCCTGGCGCACGCCGTAGAACATGGCATTGGTCAGAAGCTCCACCACAACCATCTCAAGCGTCTTCCCCCGCTCGCTCTCGTCTACGAGGGCAACTATCTTCTGGGAATCTTCGGCCAGGCTGTCGGGCCGGCGCACAACGAAACGGTGTATGTTCGCGTCTTTGGCGAAGTGCCGCTCAAGGCCGAAAATATTGTTCTCAAGCAAATTGTTGAGGATAATGTCGAGCTCCGAAAAGTTGAACGGGACCGACTTCACAAAAATATTGCCTATGTCGTAATTCAGCGCGAGGTCGAGATAATCCTCAACATTGTAGGCGGTAATAAGCACACGTTTCACATCCGGGTAACGCTGCTTAACAATCTTGAGCAGGTCGAACCCGCGAATCCCCGGCATGTGGATGTCGGACAGAACCAAATCGACCTGCTCCCTGGCCAACAGCTCAAGGGCTGAGTTGCCGGAGTCGGCGGTAAGCACGTCGTACCGGTCGTCCATAGAGAGGAAACGCGAGATCATGTCTCTGATAAGCTGATCGTCATCGACGAGCAAAATTCTGTATGTACGGCGTTCTGACAAAAGCCCTTTATCTCCTCTCCCCCGCGAACCGGCGGATAAAATACCCGTAAAGTATAATATATATTATTTCCACAAAAGGTGTACACTTATTTATGTAAAATATTATATTGTAGACGGAAGCGGTGTTTTTATTTTTCTTACGGATTCTTGTTTTTCGGGGACACGTCCCCTGCCGCCGGGAAGACCGGCGGCGGTTTCTCTCTCTCGGTTGACGGGGCCGCAACCCCGGCCATCGGCAGCACCGGTGGCGAATCTTACTGTTTTTTTGCCCTCTCACGGTTGACTGTACCGGTTGACCTCCGGATTATTGTTTCCGTTTTTTGCAGATTTAAAGTTCAACACGCACCGCCGGCGATTGATATGAAATTGATTCGTGTCTGGGAGACATTTCCGGTTTTGCCCTACTGGGCGCGGCTGCCCGGGTTCGCCGCGTTCTGCGGGGTGTCGGTGGGGATTTGTGCCGCCAGGGTAGCGCTATTTCTTGTGCCGGAGAGCGATTTTTTGTTATCAATCCCCCTTAAATTGCTTTTCGCGGCTATGCTTTGCGCCGGAGCGGCGGGGATACTGTGCCGGCGAACCGGCCTGCGGACGCTCTTCTTCGGCATCTGCGGGACGGCGCTCTTTGGGGGAAGCGAACTGGGGTCAAGGGATTTTTACGGACAGATGGAATCCATCGGTGAAAATCATCAGATAATGACGCTTACGCTGCGGATAAGCAGCCATGTGGCGGAACAGTACGGCGGGTACAGGTTCCGGGCGAAAGTCGTCGGCGGGGAAGATGCGGATGTCGATCAACTGTTAAAAGGGAGGACGCTGCAGTGCATGTCCCGCTCGCCCGTCCCGGCCTACGGAGTAATATCCGTCCAGGGCAAGTACGCCGCCCCACGCCCCGCCGCCGGCCCCGTAGGCTACGACCAGCGCGTACACTTCGCCGTCAACAACATACACGGCAGCTTCACGGTCAGCCGGGTGCTGTCAAACAACGTTAAAATATCGCAGGATAACGGCGCACTATCCGACAAACTCTTCCACCAAACAAGGGCGGGGGTCCACAAAGTCATCAACATGGCCGCCGACCCCGAGGCCCGCGCCATCCTCCACGCCGCCTTCTTAGACGAAAAAGAGTACCTCACCGACCACCTGAACGTGGTCTTCCGCAAATCCGGCACCATCCACCTGCTCGCCATCTCCGGCTTCCACTCCGCCCTCCTCTACACGGCGGTCTTCACTATGCTTGGGCTCATCGCCATCCCTCCGCGCCCGCGCCGCGCCCTCGCAATCGCAGCGCTATGGGGATACCTGTTCCTCATCGGATTCATCCCGTCGCTCTTCCGCTCAACAATAATGGCCACATTCTTCTGCGTCTCACTAATGCTCCAGCGAAAAAACCACGTCGTCCACACGATGGGCATCTCCGGCTTCTTCTGGCTCCTCATCTCGCCGCACAGCCTCTTCTCGCCCGGCTTCCAGCTCTCATTCGCCGCCACCGCCGGGATCGTCCTCATGCCGCAAATACTCGAAGGGGTAACGGGCGCGTGGATCTCGCGGATTAGGAACAAGCCCGCGCAGTTCATCACCGGCAAGGCCGCCGCGTCATTCTGGATGTCAATCGCCGCCACCGCAACAACCGCACCGTCGCTCCTCTACCACTTCGGGATGTTATCGCTCTACGGCATCATATATAATATGATAGCCATCCCCCTAATGTCGGTGTCGATGTGGGCGTTCTGCGCGGCGCTCGCCGTATCACCGGTCGATTTTCTGGCAAGGATAGCGGTATGGGTCGCGGAAATTACGCTGGTATGGATAACGTATCTGGCAGAATTCAGCGAAACCGTGCCGTTCAGCGAAGTGGTCATCCCAAATACCAGCGCGCTGCAACTCATTGTAATGACCGTATTCATGGTAGGGCTCTGTGCCGTGGCCAAAAATTTACGTAAATCATACGCCCTGCGCGCCGGGGCCGTGTCCATGATGATCTTCTCGGTATCCGTGCTGATGTCATCCGCAAATAAGCCCATCGAAAATCTTGAGTTCAAAAGCAAAAACTCATCCATAAGCGTAGTGATCCACCCCGACAACAGGGCCTGGATAGTCGCCAAAGGCCGCCGCAACGAAATCAGGAACCTCCGCGTAAGGGATATCGAGCCGCTGCTCTACATGAAAGGGGTCAAAGAGGTCCCGCTGTTTGTAATCGACGAAAACGCCGAAGAGGAAGCACACGAATTCGCATTCTCCACCGGAACCAGCCCACGGCTCCTCGTAATCAAAAACACACGCGGAAACGCCAAAAATCAGGGCGAAGATGGGTACACAAAAATCAACGGCCGGCGGATAATCAATGCAAGCGGCGCGTGCAGCTTAACGGTAGATGCGGAGGGGAGGGTGGAAATAAGTGTAAAAAAATAATATGGGATAATGTTTTGCCGGTGCATTATAATAAAGTCAAAATACTATGGGATTATGTTTTGCCGGTGCATTGAGCCAACGCCATCCCATGATACTGGGGAAAAGAGGCGGCTTGCTGTGCCGGCGGGAGTATGCAAGCCTTTGCATTCACATCTCGGCCGCAGAAGCATCAGCATCAATGGAACTACTCGCCGCCCGGCATGAAAGGAGGTTGGCTTCTACGGTACGCGGGTAAGTCAAAACACCTCGCCCGGCCGGTAAATTGGGGTTTATCGGTGTGATGGATATACGTTTTTGTAGATATTATGTTATGCTTGTGGGGTCGCCACTTGCGTTTTCAGTGTGAAAAAAGCTACCTTCACTCTAAGGGGTCCTATTTCAAACCACCGTGGTACCTCTTGGCGAGGTCCACAATAAAAGAGA
>Ga0209755_10001361_pt1 | contig 38593 bp, 34 predicted proteins | sample TergutCo191P1_FD_187301 | JGI IMG/M metagenome (GOLD analysis project Ga0209755, IMG submission 187301) | Cornitermes sp. P1 segment gut microbial communities from Petit-Saut dam, French Guiana - Co191P1 (SPAdes) (version 2) | ecosystem: Host-associated > Arthropoda: Insects > Digestive system... | reverse complement strand
TGTCATGACGGTGTCATCAGGCATTTTCACTTCAGCATATTTTCGCATCCAATCGCAAATAGTGTTAGAGTTTATCCCATACTCACTCATCAGTTGTGAATAGGTTTTTCCATTCTGATACAGAGTCACAATTTGTTTTTTAAACTCCTCGGTGTATTGTGTCCTTTTAGTAGACATACTTTTTCTCCTTTTCTTTTGTGCTAATTTATCCTAGTATATTTCGCTTTTCCGTGTCCACTTTTTATATTAAAATCCAAAGTTGATGTTATTTTTGATGGCGATACAGTTTGGCTAACCCAAGATAAAATGGGCGAGTTGTTTCAAATTGATAGAACTGGAATAACACGGCATATCAATAAGATTTCTGAATACGGGGAGTTGGAAGAAAGTGAAGTAATGATTAAAGTGCAAAATACGCACTTTAATAATCCAAGCCAAAAAAAGCCACAAACCTATATAACCTTGATGCTATTTTAGCAGTAGGTTACAGAGTAAAATCGTCGCGTGGCATTCACTTTAGAAAATGGGCAAGCACGATATTAAAAGAGTATATGCGAAAAGGTTTTGCTATGAATGATGACCTATTAAAGCAAGTTGGCGGCGGTAATTATTTCAAAGAATTATTAAATCGCATTAGAGACATCCGCTCCACAGAAAAAGTGTTCTACCGTCAAGTGTTAGACATATTTGCTTTAAGCGTGGACTATGACCCTAAAAGCGACATCGCTCAAGAGTTTTTTGCTAAGATGCAAAACATGCTTTATTATTCTGTCATTCAAATGACGGCGTCAGAGCTAGTGGCAAAAAAAGCTAATGCGGACGAGCCGTTTATGGGTTTGATGTCCTTTAAGGGGTTAAGACTAACAAAAGCAGAGGTGACGGTTGCTAAAAACTTTTTATGCGAAAAGGAGATTCGCTAGCTTAACCTTATGGTGAGTGCTTATTTGGACATTGTTGAGTCCATAGCCGTAGATGAAAATTGATGTATATGAAAGATTGGGCGAGGGAGTTAGGGCGCTTTATTGTCTTTAGAGAAAGGCTGGTTTTAACGCGCGCAGGTTCAATCACTAGAGAAGAAGCAGATGAGATTGCATTGGAACAGTACAAGATTTATAAAACAAAGACACGCCTAGAGCTAACTCAAGTCGAACAGGATTTCATAGACGCAGTTAACATATGCACTATTAGAGGGTAAAAAAAGAAAAGGGTGATGATGATAAGTAATTAAGTAACGGTGTGATATTCTAACCCCAATAGCAGCTGTTGTAAAAATTGCAACAGTTCAAATTCTAAAAAGCACCCCTAAAAACTAACACAAAAAACATAGACATATGCTATAATCATTAAGGCGAGTCTCGCTAGGGACTCGTTTTTAATTTGCCGCTGTTGCTGGTAGCCTGTGCACCTTGACAACTGAATAATATATCAAAAATAATCATTGAAGCGCTTTTTGTTGTTGCTGTATTAACAACAAAAAATATAACAACAAGGAGAACAACAAAGCGGCGGCGTGTGGTGCAGAATTTGCGGACGCGATGGTTAAACGCTATGATTTGGTTCACACATATTTCAGCGGTTAGATTTTGAAAAACGCACACGCAACATTTTGAATAATTCATAAAATCATGTGCAGATTGCATTAATAGAATCTAGGCATAAAATTTTATTTAAATTGTATTTAGCATAAAAAACTGTTGACATGGCAAAAATTATGTTATATACTAGCCTAGATTGCTGTTGTGTCAAACTTATTTAAGTTATGCTGATTAATTATGGTTTGCTTAAAATTTATTAAATTAGAAAACCATTCATCAATTAGTAGTTGGCAATTTATAATTAGCAATTAATTATCAAATATCGCGGGGTGGAGCAATAGGTAGCTTGCCGGGCTCATAACCCGGAGGTTGGAGGTTCGAGTCCTTCCCCCGCAACCATCAAAAAAGACCACTGCATATAGTGGTCTTTTTGCTATTTTAAGCACTATATATTGTGTTGTTGTATCTTCTCAAATCCTATTGTGTACACTTTGGGAACACTTTTTTTCATGTCACAGTATATAATAGCAGCATAATTTTATTTGCCTTAATAACCAAATGACCTTTCTATTTTTCGCTCATAGACATCGCACCTTAATTCTTGCGTCTGCAATTTAACTTCACCTCTATACCCATAAAAGCCATTCGCATAGCAATAAATGCAACCATTACTGCAAGTGTTATAAATCCCTATATCAACGCTTGGCATACAAAGACACTCTTTTCGCCCTCCATCTAGCTTCTTGCTTTTTCTCTTTGCGTTTAACTGTTTCTCCCACCAAACAGGGTCAATGCAGCTGCTCTTTTTAATGCCCAATTCATCAGGCATTGCACAGCTTTCAAGTTCAATGCCATGTGCCACCGCAATATCATTAAGCACCTTAATCAACTCAATCCTGTCATTAAAATTTGGAGTAAATATCTTTGAATGCTTGCCGATTAAAAAACTTGTTTTGCAACATTTTGTATAGCCCCCTAATTGCTTTGCTAATTTCCCAAACTGCTCTATATGCCACTGCACACCAATATCTTTAGTAAACAATATAGGGTCATACCGCCAAAAAACTCTATCCGCACCAATCGCTTTAGCTAATTCTCTAAATGTTTCTATCCGCTCATCAAGCGGAGGAACATCACTTTCAATCGTTTCATCATAAGGATTAAGCGTAAACAAAAAACAATATTTATAATTTTTCAATTCATTAAGTCTATTAAGCATAGGCTTAGGATTCTTTGTCCAAAAAACAATTCCATCAATGTTTCCGATGACTTCTTTTGCTCCCATTATGTTTGTAGTGGTTCTGACAGGCTCTACATTCACTTTAGCAACTTTACCATTCTCAATGAAAGGATTAGGAACTAAAAAATAGCCTTCTTTTAGCCTATCAAAAAACCAATCACTATATAGAGCAGGAACATCCGTCCGCCTAGAAACACTTAAAATCATTTGCGTTCACCTTTAATAATTATACCACGACCACTCAATATTTCAAAGCGTTTGAAAGAGTATTTTCTACTCATAGGATAACATTTAAATTTTAATAGACAACAAAATTTTTTAAATGGTTAGTATTTTTAAAACTTTCTTGACAATTGGGCTATAAACTGGGAGTATAAGGATTAACAAGGAGGAAGTTTATAAAATGTTGAAACTACACAACATAATTAAAGAGTATAAAATGCCTAGTCAAACTATAAGAGCCGTGGCTGGAGTGTCGCTAGAGTTTAGACGCAGTGAGTTTGTGTCTATATTGGGGGCAAGCGGATCAGGCAAGACTACTATGCTAAACATAATAGGTGGGCTGGATCAATATGATGAGGGCGATCTTGTTATTGAAAGCGTGTCTACTAAAGAATACAAGGACAAAGACTGGGACAACTATCGCAACAAAAGAGTGGGCTTTGTTTTTCAAAGCTATAATCTAATACCGCACTTGACGCTGCTAGGCAATGTAGAATTGGCGCTTACTATAAGTGGTATCTCACAAAAAGAGAGAAAAGAGCGTGCTAAACAAGCACTTTTGGAGGTGGGCTTAGAGGCTCATATCAATAAAAAGCCCAACCAGCTGTCAGGCGGACAAATGCAAAGAGTGGCTATTGCTAGAGCATTGGTCAACCGCCCAGAGATATTGCTAGCCGACGAGCCTACGGGGGCGCTTGATACAAGCACTAGTGAGCAAATAATGCAGCTGATAAAAAGGATTGCAAAGGATAAACTGGTAATAATGGTTACGCACAATCCTGAGCTGGCAAAAGAGTATTCTAGCCGTATAGTGTGCATGAAAGATGGCATAGTGATAGAGGATAGCGATCCATTTGATAGTGAAATAGAAGCGGATAGAGAAGATGATAAAAATGAAAAGATAGATGAGGTGGAAGAAGGGGAGTATCAAGCAAAAATACAAGAAGGAGAAACAGATGATAATAGTGACAATAATAGGAGCGGCATTAGGAGCAATAAAACTAAGAAAAAGTCGTCAATGTCATTCGTTACCGCTCTTAAAATCAGCGCGAAAAACTTACTCACGAAAAAGAAACGAAGTGCGATGACAGCGGTTGCCTCTGCTATAGGTATATTGGGCATAGGCTTGATATTGGCGCTTAGTACAGGGCTTAATACCTTTATTAGTGACATGACCAAAAACCAAGTAGAAACAAGCCCTATCCAAATTTTGACCAGCACAGTTTCTCAAGCAAACGGGGCGGCGGCACAAAGCTTAGAAAACTTTCCTATAGATCCTTATGTGTTTATAGACAGGACACTAGAGCCGCAACAGCGCACAAGAGTGCCTGCATACATAGGCTATATGCTGCAAGGACAGGGCGGTGCGTTTGATTTTGACGGGCAGAGAGCGCAGCTAGACTCTAGCTGGTATAATTATGTTTTGTATCGCACGGGTATGGACATAAACTTTTTCAATCAAAGGCAAGACGGAAACTTTGACATGCTGACAGTGGGCGGCATGGGTGGTCTTATGGGCATGATGATGGGGGCAGGCGGTGTGCAGCAGCTGTTGTGCTTTGATTTTACATTAAGGTATTATGATGTATTGGCGGGCAGAATGCCAACTGCACACAATGAATTGGTGCTTATCATAAACGAGCAAAATGCACTGACAGATATTACGCTGATGGGGCTAGGGCTATTGAATTTTGGTGAGGATAGGACAGAGTTTAGCTTTGAGGATATTTTGGCGATGGAGTTTATGCTGCCTACTAATGATGCGTTGTATCGTGCGGTGGAGACAGATGGGCAGGTGATTAGGTTTGAGTCTAATACTATTGTATCGCCAGGGAGGACTAGTTTGCTGGCTGGTGATGTGATAGGAAACAGCGATATTGAGTCGTTTAGCATAAGCGGCATTTTGCGTCTTAAGGATGGGCATGATATGGGCTTGTATTCTAGCGGCATAGCATATACAAGAGCGGCGGCTGATTGGCTGCAGGTGCAAAACGCACAGTCGCAAATTGTCAGATGGATGATAGATAATCCTAATTATGATCCTTTCACGGGCAATGCATTTAGCATGATGTCACAGCAAGGTATGGGCGGCACTGTTGTGCTTAGTGCATATGATCAGTGGGAGGATGTTTTTAGGCGGTTAGGCGGCGTGCCTGTTTATGGGATAGCAGTGAATGGAATGAATCTAGGTGCAAACGAGGTGGCAATTTATGCAACTAGTTTAAGCGCTAAGGACAATATCAATGCGGTGCTAGATAGATATAATGAGGGGAGATATGAGGTGGATAGGATTTTTTATATTGATATTATTGAGCTATTGGGTGCAATGATGAGCAGTATGGTAAACATGATTAGCTGGGTATTGATTGCGTTTACGGCTATTTCATTGGTGGTGTCGGCGGTGATGATTTCTATAATTACTTCTATATCAGTATTAGAGCGGACAAAGGAGATTGGGATTTTGCGTAGTATTGGGGCAAGGAAAAAGGATGTAAACAGGCTGTTTAATGCAGAGAATGTTATTTTAGGTTTGATTGCAGGGACACTGGGGGTGCTGGTGACGCTGGGCTTGTCTTTTCCGCTTAATTTGATATTGGGGAGCTTGGGCGGCGTGAGCGGAATAGCTAGTCTGACATGGTGGCATGGAGCGATATTGCTAGCGACAAGCGTGACAGTGGCGTTTGTATCAGGATTTTTGCCAGCAAGAAAGGCGGCAAAAAAAGACCCAGTGCTAGCACTAAGAAGCGAGTAAGGGTGGGGTATAATTATTGATGATTGATGATTGATGAATGACGGCTGATTTAAATTAAGAATAAAGCAAAGATTTCTCCCTACGGTCGAAATGACATTAATTGAATTGTAAACCCCTTAATAGTAAGAACAATTAAAATAAAGTGTCATCTCGAACGCAGTGAGAGATCTTTGCTTTATTTAATATGAATGAGCAATTTGTAGGGGCTAACACCCTGTCGCCCGTGTTGCTGCTATAACCGATACACGGGCGACAGGGTGTCGCCCCTACGGGTTCGCAAAACAAAGCTTATACCAATAATAGACCGCCCCTACAAAAATGTGTATCTATATGGATGAGATTTAAAAACAAAGGGAAGCCTTTTTTGGTTTTCTTTTGTTTTTTTGCAAAAAATTATTAAACAGGCAAAAATCATTTGACAATCAAAGTAGTTGATGGCTATAATAGTTTGACGGTCAAAGCATGTTGCAAGTGCTTTGATAAAAAAGGAGAGAAACAATTATGGTCAAAAGATTTTTTAAAAGCGGTGCTACATACATAATAGCCGCACTAATGCTGCTTGCAGTATTAATAGGTGTATGGAACATCCAGCCCGACGGATTTAGACGAGAGGGCGCTCCATATTTTTGCGGCGCACGCAGCTTTGTGCATGTATACAACCTTAGCCAAGTCCCAAGGTCACCTTATGATTTTGAGGCAATTGAAGATGCCCGTATCTATATAATGACACAATTGCACAACATAGGCTTGATTCAAGCAGGCAACCAAGATCAAGAATTTGCCCCAGACAAAAGAATAGAGCTAGAGGACTTGCCTAGCCTAAACCGCCCAAACGCTCCACATTTTTATATGGTGCGTCATACTCCACTTTATCGCTCTATTGCAACCAATAGAGTGTTTAGAGACGGAGAGGTTATTAGACCCCATCTACTAGACTTATATAATAGCGGTGCAGTTGTGCAAATTCCCGTAGACAATATCTATGCCTATATCCCAGGCACAAGCGGCTATAGTATTATGCTAATGGCACACTATGATTCTCATCCATCATCACTATCAACTGGACTAGCTGACAATGCATACTCGGTTGCAACCATGCTAGAGATTGCAAGGCTATTGATGCAAAAGATTGACAATGGATATCAATTGATAAACGGTGTTAAGTTTGTTTTTCCTGATGCAGAGGAAATAGGGCTTTTTGGTGCAAACAGGATAGTAGGAAGAGACGGAAATCCGTATCACGATCAAGAGCCAGCCGAATATATTGAGTTTATGAACGGAGTAAGCTTGGTTATTAATATAGAAGGAAGAGGAAACCGTGGGCCGCTATTTATGTTTGAAACAAGTGAAAACAATGCGGCACTAGCAAGATTTTTTTCTAATGCAGGCAGACCGTTTAGTTTTTCTATAGCTACGGCTGTATATGGAATATTGCCTATGAATACGGACTTGACACCGTTTTTAAGGGGCGGCTTTGTGGGCATGAATTTTTCTACGCTGGATAGCATGGAGCATTATCATACAGATTATGACAGCTTAGATTTTATTAATATGGATACTTTGCAAAATTATGGAAACACTTTATATCCGCTTATATTGCATTATGTGATGAATGCACGCTATAGTGGGATTGATGTGTTTAGAGCAAGGCATGATGCGGTATTTTTTAGCTTTATGCCCAATGTGTTTTTTAGGTATCATGTGGTTGTGTCGTGGATTTTTATTGTGTTGTTTGTGCTAGGGCTGGGGGCTATGATGTTTTTGCTGCTTAGAAAAAGGCAATTAAATTGGAAAAAGCTGCTTATAGCGGCAGGGGTGTGGCTTGGGCTGGTAGTTGTTATGGCTGGGTTTGGTATACTTGTATCAGTGATAACTGGGGCGGCAAGCGGTGTGTCATTTAGTCTTATGAGCATGACATTTGTGAGTGGGGACAGAGTGATGGTGTTGATTGCTGGATTGATTGCGGTAGCTAGTGCGTTTTGTATGGTGGTGCTTTTAAAAAAGGTGATTAAGGCTGGTGGACTAGAGATTGCTTTGGGCGGAGTGTGTTTAAATGTTTTATTTTTGCTAGTCAGTGCATTTTTGCTGCATGGGGGGACTTTTATGTTTATGTGGACTGCATTGTTTGGAGCAGGGGCAATAGGGGCTGGGCTGCTAAAGAGAGAGAAAGTGAGGTTTGGGCTGGGGGCGGCGGCACATGGGCTGGTGGTTTTGTTTGCGGTGCCTATGTTTATTTCAATAGCGTATAGTTTTTTTGTGGCGATGACGATTGGGGCGTTGGTGGTGGTGACGGCACTTGTGGCAATAGCGGCAAGCATTGCAGTGCCTAGTGTGCTAAATTTATGGAAGATGCTTGATAGAGTATTGAATAAAGCAAATAGCAATTAACAATAAAATTTAAGATAATCATGCTAAAACGCTTGACAGGGCTTGTTTTATTATGGTACTCTAACTAGACACTGCCAAAAAGGGCGGTGTTTTTAGTGTCAGTTAGCTTTTTTAAAAAAACTGAACAAAAAACTTTTAACATTGGGGATACTTTATTATGAGAACAAAAATTACCTTAGCGTGCAATGAATGCAAGCAACGCAACTATGATTGCATGAAAAACAAAAAAAATGATCCTGAAAGGATTGAGTTATCAAAATATTGCAGATTTTGCAAAAAGCACACTCCGCATAAAGAAACGAAGTAGTTTTAAATAATGCACATTAGCAATGCACAATTCATAATGCACAATGCACAATTATTGAGGGCTTTTGGTAGAGTAGAAATTGTAAATTACACAATATAAAAACTACAACTAGAATAGTATCATATCAATGTAGTTATACTCCCTATCCTATCGCACCCATCCTTAATTGTGCATTGTGCATTATGAATTGTGCATTGCTAACGTGCATTGTCAAAGTGTTTTAAAAGGAGTTTTTAAATTATGGCAGACAAGCATAACAAAGGCAAGCACAATCCTGAAAAAAAGGGGATTGGCAGAAAATTTAAAGAAATGGGGTCAGAGCTTAAAAAGGTTTCTTGGCCACGCTTTTCTACTGCATTAAAAAACACGGGCATTGTTTTGCTTGTTGTGGCAGTGTTTTTGGTGGTATTGTTGATTTTTGATATCATACTAAGATTTGGTGTGTTCAATTTTTTAGTGTGGGATTCTACAGCAAGCATCAGTGCATTGTTTTATAATGTGCCGATATTAAATAATATTATAAATTATACTAGACCAATTTTCAATCTATAAGGGGGGCTTATAAATCATGCCAATGAAAGAATACGATATTAGCGATATTGAGCCACGCTGGTATGCACTGCATACCTTTTCTACCTATGAAAACATGGCTAAGATTAATTTAGAGATGGTGTTTAAAAAGAACAACATGCAAGAAAGGCTGATGGAGATTGCTATCCCTATTGAGGATGTTGTTGAAGAGAAAAACGGCAAAAGAAAGGTTGTTCAAAGAAAAATGTTTCCTAGCTATATCTTTATTAAAATGCTTTTTCATAATGATAGTATGTGGCACATGATTGTCAACACTAGGGGTGTGACGGGGTTTGTAGGCCCGATGGGACGCCCGATAGCATTGACTGAAGATGAAATTGTGAGGATGAAACTAGAGAAGAAGATTGTCACAGAGACGGACTTTAAAGTGGGCGATAGGGTGAGTATAATTGACGGGCCTCTTGGTGGAAGCGGATTTGTGGGTGACATAGAAGAAATTGATGTATTGACTAATAAAGTAAAAGTTATGGTAAACATGTTTGGGCGAGTGATGCCCGTGGATTTAGAGCTAGGACAGATTGTGGCGGTGGAAAGTTAAGATTAAGATGAGATCCTTAACAGGATGACATAAATTTAAGTTTTAAGCGGAGTAGTAGCTGCGTTTAATGGAAAAGTTTAAAATTTATGTCATCCTGTTAAGGATCTCATCTTATGAAAAATTCAACAACCCCAGGAGAGTATCTTTAAAAAATACTCGTTTGTACTGCGATTGTAATATATTTTGTCGCCTTAAATTAAACGGGTGATAATTACAAGGAGGAAGACTTGGCTGAAAATATAAACAGGTTTAGATAAATTGCGGATATTTTAGTCAAAAATTTTTAAAGACCGAAGTTAATACTGGAGGTATTAACGAGGAATTTAAAAGGTTTTGGATGAAAAAGACGCTGTTTAAATAAGCGTGTTTAGAGTTTTAAGACAAGTCATAAACATTATGGCAAAGAAAATTAATGCGCTAGTTAAGTTGCAGCTGCCAGCAGGCAAGGCTACACCTGGACCCCCAGTCGGGTCATCACTAGGGCCACACGGGATCAATATCCCAGGGTTTACTAAAGAGTTTAATGAAAAAACTGCCGCACAAGCAGGATTAATCATCCCAGTTGTCATCACTATCTATGCTGACAGGTCTTTTTCATTTATTCTTAAAACGCCTCCTGCACCAGTCTTGATCAAAAAAGCATGCAAGATTGAGTCAGGCAGTGCAAAACCACAAAAAGATAAAGTAGCAAAAATCACAAAAGCTCAAATTGAAGAAATCGCAAAACTAAAAATGCCTGACTTAAACGCAGCATCTTTAGAGACAGCAATGAGCATGATCGCAGGCACAGCACGCAGTATGGGTGTTGTAGTCATAGACTAATTAGGAGGTCAAAATATTATGAAACACGGAAAAAAATACAGGGCCTCTATTCAAGAGGTTGACTTAAGCAAAAACTATGATGCGGCTGAGGGCTTAAAGCACGCAGTTGCAACAGCAAAAGCAAAGTTTGATGAAACTATAGAGCTTCATGTTAGACTAGGCGTAGATCCAAAGCAAGCAGATCAACAGGTTAGGGGCACAGTAGTATTGCCTAACGGAACAGGCAAAAAAGTGCGTGTGCTTGTTATTGCAAAGGGAGACAAAGCAGAGGCGGCAGAAAAAGCTGGTGCTGATATCGTTGGTGCTGAAGAGATTATTACTAAAATCCTAAACGACAATTATCTTGATTTTGATGTAATCATCACAAGCCCTGACATGATGGGGCAAATGGGGCGTGTTGCAAAGATTTTAGGGCCAAGAGGGCTTATGCCGTCTCCTAAAAGCGGCACGGTTACTATGGATATTCCTAAAGCTATTGCTGAGACTAAGGCGGGTAAGGTTGAGTATAGAGTGGATAAAACTGCTATTGTGCATTGCCCGATTGGCAAAAAGTCGTTTGGTGAAGAAAAGCTGTTAGAGAATTTTAATACGCTTATGGAGGCTATTGTCAAAGCAAAGCCAGCGGCAGCAAAAGGGACATATATTAAAAGCGTGACCTGTGCGGCGACAATGGGTCCTGGGATTGGAATCAATTATAGGCCATAGAGATATCAATCACAGTGCACAATGCACAGTTCACAATGCACAATTAAGGATGGGTGCGGTAGGAGGAGGATGGCAATTAAATTAATATGATACTATTACTTGTGTAGTTTTTATATTTTGTAATTGTCATTACTACTCTACCAAAAGCCCTACATTAATTGTGCATTGTGCATTCTGAATTGTGCATTGATTAAGTGCATTAGAACAAGATAATTAAATCACCCTGCCATAGACAGTAAGTGCTTAACAAGGCGTAAATCTTACCGAGGCGATAATAGATTTTTAATAATTTAGGTTGTCCTAAATTGTGCATTGTGCATTTAGCATTGTGCATTGAAAAAAATCCTTTTTTCGACCTCAGACTTTTTTTGGGGTCGATTTGTATTATATACTAAAATAAGGAGGTAAAAAAATTGTCTAAAAAAGCAATAGAATTAAAAGCTAAACAGGTTGATGAGATTTTGGATAAAGTTAAGCGTGCTAAGGGTATTGTGCTGCTAGACTATCGTGGAATCAATGTTGAGCAAGATACCAACATGAGAAATCAATTACGCAAAGAAAACATAGAATACAAAGTTTTGAAAAACCGTTTAGTGTTGCGTGCCTTTAATCAAGCAGGCTATACTGGATTAGATGGCGTGCTAGAAGGGCCTACGGCGGTGGCATTTTCGTTTGAGGATGCAACAGCACCAGCAAGGATTTTGGCTGAAAATTGCAAAAAGGTGCAAAAAATCAGCATGAAAGGCGGCATTGTTGAAGGGCAAATTATGGATGCAAACGGTATTCAAGCGGTGGCAAATATTCCGTCAAAAGAAGTTTTGCTATCTCAATTGCTGGGCTTGTTGACTTCGCCAATGAGATCATTTGCGGTTGCTATCAGTGAAGTGGCAAAAAAGAAGGCATAATCTCAATGCACAATGCATAATGCACAATGCACAATTAAGGTGTGGTGCGATTAGGCTAAGTGCTAAAATTAAATTAAAAATTCATTAATTATGCATTATGCATTCAGCATTGTGCATTGAAAAATTAAATAAAGGAGAAAGGGGAAGATTGCCCCTAAAAATAAAAAAATGGCAGATTTAAATAAAATCTTAGAAGAAATCAAAGGCATGAGCGTTTTAGAGCTTAATGACCTGGTTAAACTTATTGAAACTGAGTTTGGTGTATCGGCGGCGGCTATGGCTGTTGCGGCAGGCCCTGCGGCTGGCGGTGCAGCAGCAGAAGCGGCTGAAGAGCAAACTGAATTTAATGTAATCTTAAAAGAAGTTGGCGGCAACAAAATTGGTGTCATCAAAGTTGTTAGAGAGGTTACTGGTCTTGGGCTTTCAGAAGCAAAAGCGTTGGTTGACGGTGCTCCTTCAACAGTTAAAGAGGGTGCTTCAAAAGCAGCTGCAACAGAAATGCTTGCAAAATTCAAAGAAGCTGGCGCTACTTGCGAAATGAAGTAATGGACTTGTCCTCTAACCTAAAAGCAGAATGTCTAGCGGTGTCTTTTTGGTCAAAAATCTCCACATTCAGTCGTCAATACCTCTAGTATTGCCTCCCTCATGTGTTCGCTTTTGTCCTCAAAAATCCACTCGCTATCCACTACTTTTAGGTTAGGATACAAGTCTAGTATAGCTTTATTTTTTAGAGCGACTTTAAAAAGTGACTGTGTTTATTTATCGCAGTCACTTTTTTTGTGTAGTTAAACCAATTAAAATGCTTGACATTTAAGAGTTTTGTGGTATACTATATGTTGTTATGTTAAGTCTTTTGTAGTGATTTTTATGGGATGAGATCTTTCGGCTTCGTGCTTCGCACTCCACTCAAGATGACAAATTTTAATTCATGTCATCTCGAACGTAGGGAGAGATCTTTGCCTTACCGAAGGACGAAGTATAAAATATGAGAATAAAGCAAAGATTTCTCACCTTCGGTGATTGGCGTGCCAAGAGGTCTTCGTGTCAATGGGCTAAAGCCCCCGAAATGACAAATTTTAAATTTTTGTCATTGCATGATGGCTGCGAAAGCCGAAGGATCTCATCCCGCTATCATCAAAGACTTGATATAATAACAAAGGGGGATATAATGAAAAGAATTTTTATTGTGTTTATGTTTGCAATGCTTGCACTATCTTTTGTGTTTTTGACAGCATGTGGGGGGTGTGTTTTTAATGCTCCGCCAGAGAATCCCATACCACCATCGCCAACTCCTCCTCCTAGTGACCCTGTGTTTGAAAAAGTGCTGGTTGTTGACGGCTCTTTAAACATGTGGGCAGTGGGTGAGGACAACAAGAGCCGCATGGATAGAGCTATTGAACTTATGAAAAATGCTGGTGAGTGGGCGATAGATGACGGATTCAGCGTGAGTATAATCGCTGCTTATCGTGAGCCAGTGATTATATTAGAAAATAGTGATTCATTGCAGCAATTGGATGCGGCACTAGAGGATATTGAAAAGTTTTATGGGAGTGGAGATATAATAGGTGCTGTGAATTTGGCTAAGGATTTAACATATGGCAATGAATATGCCCAAATAATTTTATATACTTCTAGTCTTGAGGTGACGGGGGTGTGCGATAGTGTTTCTATTGTTGATGTGTCTTGTGATAGCGAGTGGAATGCGGCTATTTTAGATGTGGTGTATGTTTTAGAGTTGGATATTTTTGGGGAAGGCTATTATGAGTTTTGGGTATATGTTGCTAGCTTTAATAAAAATACTTATTTGACTATAAGTTTAGAGGTGTTTGACTATGATGGCGATGAGATTGCAAAAGAGCAAAGGCAGGTTGCATTAGAAAATGGGGTGACACAAGTTGTTGTTTTTGATAATATGGGAGTGACAGAATATTATTCTGTGCGAGCAAGTATTGTTGAAGCAGGGGATTCGTTTGAGTACGATAATTATTTTTTGCTTTTTGCAAATAAAATTGATTTAAGGATATTGTATGTAACGGATGATCCATGTATGCTTTTGTGGGTGGGAGTGAGGTACTTGAGATTTAGTTTGCGGCAAAAAAACTGGCGTGTTAGCTATAAAACAGTTTCTTTGGATGAGGTTGAAAACTTATCAGGATTTGATTTTTATATTTTTGAGAATCAAATGCCAGACATTTTGCCTAGTGACGGTGTTGTGTGGCTAATAAATCCAAATATTGCACCAGAAAATTCAGGGTTTATTATTGAGGGGGCAACGCAAACAACTGGGGATGACCTATTTATATTTAGGGCGTCGCCTAGTGGAGAAACAAGTCCTATTTTGCATAATGTTATTATAAACAGAACTACGGATAGGTTTATAAATTTGTATACAGCAGAGGGGTTTGATACACTTTTGTATATTGGTGATAATGCTGTTAAGTTGTTGAATAATGATAAAAATCTTATAGTGACAGCTTTTGATATTTGGTGGATAGAGTTTGACTGTATGTTGTATGTGGAGAATATTGTTTTATATTTTTTTGAGGATATGGTTGTTGATAATGTTTTTAATATAGGGGATGGTGTGAATATAAATGGGGTTTTTGAGAGGTTGTATAGTTTGGGAAGTGTTGATTTAAGAAAAGAGCTAGTGACGGGGAGAGAGGTTGTTAGAAGAGTTTTTGTAAGAGTGCCTATTGATGAGAGTTTTGCGTTTTAGGCTAGGATACTGTCAATAAATTAGGTATTATACCCCAGGGCAGAGCCCTGGACCCCCATGCCGCCAAAGGCGGCATGGTTCCGCAGCTTAAGCTGCGGGGTATTATACCATTTTTGGCGGTCGCAAATTTTCCCTTGCAAGCAAGTAAATTTGCTTGGTTAATAAATTATATAACTGCATTGCTGTGCCGTGGTTTCCGTCAAAAGTTTTTGCATTCAAAAACCTTGCGATTATGTCGCCGGCAAAGCAATAGTGCGTGCAGCCTAAGACCACGCTTTTTATACCTTGACCCTTAAATGGAGTCAGGGTATTTTCTATTTTTTTGCTAATCTTGTTTAAATCGTGTATGTTGTTTTCAATTAGGCTTGCCAAATCGGGCATGGGCGCAAGGATAACACAATCTTTGTATTTATTTAATAATGCCAAAAATTTTGGTTGCACCGCTGTGCTAGGAGTGACAAGCACCAGCACCTTGCCGCCGCTTAAACCCTCTACCGCAGGCTTTATTGCAGGCTCTACCCCCACAAAAATTGCCCGCCCCAAAAACCGTTTCCTTAAATATTCTATCCCGCACGCCGTAGCCGTATTGCATGCTATCACCACCGCCTTAATCTCCTCCCGCTCAAAAAAATACTGACAAATCGCCTCCATCCGCTGCCTAATCACCACCGCATCCTTGTCCCCATATGGCATAAACGCCTTGTCAGCAAAATAAATATACTCCTCAAAAGGAAGCACCATCAATATTTCCCCCAAGGTAGACACCCCGCCTATTCCGCTATCAATTATCAAAATCTTTCCCATATAAGCAATAATATGCAAAAAAGCTTGCAAAAGTTTTAGTTTTTTATCACCTAAATAATATTAAAAAGTCACAAATATTTTTCAAAAAATGCTTGACAAGTGAGGTAGTGTATGATAAACTGGTAAAAATTAACAACAACATCTATAGAGGGAAAACCTTAAAACATATTGAATGAACTATATTTTTGTATTACTTACAAAATTTTTATAAAGGAGGTAGAGTTTATGGTAGATACTTCGTAGATTTATATGGTATAATGTTTTCAGTATTTTAATTGGAGGTAATTATGAAAAAAATCAAACTTATTGCAATGATGCTAGTGACATCTTTGGTGATTGTGGCTATGGTGCCACTTGCGGGCATGCTAGACCCGTATTTGAGAGAATTTGACACAATAGAAGAGCTTATGGAGTTTTTTCCAGATCATTATTTTTTTGATCTTAGTTCAGACAGTATCTTATATTTTGGGGCACGCATGGATCGCAGAAGATTTGGATGTACAATAGTAGATGATTATTTTGGATATGAGATTAGATTTGGTTATCCTTATAATTTTAAAATTTATAGCAACCGAGTTTTCTCAAGAAGTGAACCTAGGTATACTTATTCATATCACTCAATTGATGGCATCACTTTTCTTGCACACTATTGGATCGTGTATCCATCGGGAAACAGAGGACTTATTTTATCATTCACAATAGATAATATTCCTTATAGAATAACTAAAGCAGGATTTGCAACAGGAGCGGGATTTGCAACAGAATTAGAGCAATTTTTAATAAAAATTATAACACCAGCAATTGTTGGTCGTCAAAAAGGAGAAAATTTATGAAAAAGAAAATTGTATTTTTAATAACTATATTAGTTGCACTATGCGTGGGATTGTTGGCAGGATGCAACTATGACCCATTAAACGATAGACATAATCCAATAGTTGAAACCGATTATTTTATTGTGCAGTTGCGGCACAGAGCATTGCCAGGTACAGCAACTTGTAATTTATATAATATAGCTATCATTCTTGATCTAACAGAGCTTGGCAAACAGCAAGAGATTTTGAAAATTCCTGAATATGTTGAAGGGCTGCCAGTTAGAATGGTTGGTTTTCATGTTGATACTATTGTGTCTGGTCTTTCATTTGGAATTAATAGCAATAATCTAAGAAAAATTTATATTCCTTATTCTGTTTTTTATGTGCCAACATGGGTTAGCTCAACTTATGAGAATTTAGAAATAATTTTTTTAGGTGCAGAATTGCTTGATAGAGCTAATGAAATTTTGCAAGGTAGAATTGTTTCAATATCAAATAGAAAGCAAATTTCGGCGGAATTTTGTTCGCCTAATATTATTTATCGTTATAATTTTGAAAATGCACCAAATCTAGGATATTTTTGGTTTGATAAAATAATAAGTGACAGTTTATATTTAAGACCTTCTAATCCGAATAGAGAAGGCTATATATTTGTGGGCTGGTTTTTAGATGAAGAATCAACAATTGCGTGGGATGAAAATCACCCTATTTCAACTGAGCAAATAATAACAGTGTTTGCAAGTTGGCAAGCACAATAAAAAATAAGGAGGCAACAAAAAAATGAAAATAAAATTATTTAAAGACAAGAGAATTATTATGGTGGTATTTTTGTGTATTATCACTATTGTGACAGTATCACTACTGCTACCTCAAAGAACAATAGTACAAGCCTCGGCAAATAATCAGTGTCCGAGAGAGCAACTACATATTGCAACCTATGCAACTACGCTTAGAAGTGAGAAACCAATGATTACAATACTTACGCATGGTCTTGGAGGAAGTGCTGGTCATTGGAGCAATGGGATGTATAGAGATGGCAATGGAAACTGGCAGGGTAGTGGCAATGGATCTTTTCAATTTGACTCTTACTCAATAATAGAACAAATGAGGAACCATATTCCCGATGGAATTAGACTTTTCAGAGCACATTTTCCGTCGGGTGTGTTAAATTACTCAAACTTTAGTTTATTTGAATATACACTAAACAGTATCACAAATCCAACAGCTTATGTTAGGTCAGCCAATATAGCCAGTGTTGGCATAACAAATTTTTCACAACACATGGTCGTTGTAATAGATTCTGCAGGAAATAACAATAAGACAAACGCACAATTGTATGCTGAGCTGGATTATATTATAGACAGAATTTCTTATGATTTTCTCTTTGGAGTGGGAATTTTGCCAAGAATAAACCTTATTGGTCATTCAAGGGGTGGTTTGATAAATATGTATTATACAATAAGTCATCCAAGGAATGTTGTTTCATTAATAAACATAGGAACACCTCATGATGGAACTTGGGCCGATAATTGGTTTGTGGAAAATCTATTTGGAGTTGCTGACTTTAATACTATTGGGGGACAAGATATAACCAATCCAGCTTTTGTTGAAGCTCGCAGGACTGCTTGGAACACAATGATTGCACAAAATCAGCATATAAATTTTCATGCCATTAGTGCTACATCTTCGCCTCAGCTTTTGTTTCATATTGTTTACAATGATGGTATTTTAGAAGAACAGTTTAGTTCCACAGCGGCACTTGGTTTGCGTACACTATATTCTCTTCTTTCATTAACAGGCTTTAAGGCGGTTATGTCGTTGCCTGGAGATGTACTTGTTGATTATGCTTCTCAAAGAGCAAACGGCTATGATGGCGTAATTCGTTTTAATAAAGAATTCACTTCTTCTAATTCAAATCTTTGGCGACGAAGTCGGCATCATTTCCCAGTTCCTCACAACTTACAAACTTATGATGCAGAGATTCACAACTATATTTTCAGTGTTGTTGAGTTTGGTTCTATATTCAACACAACAAACTTCGGCACTATTTCAAATCCTCAAATTCGTATAGACAGATTTAATCTTTTAAACTTACAGTCGGTGTGTATCCCCTCACAAATCAACGGAAGAACGGTTACAGAGTTAGGGAACAGTTCTTTTCAGGGATTTAGAGGATATGAAGTTGTTATACCACCCACTGTCACATACATAGGCACAAACGCATTTGGCAATATGCGTGCGTCAATAGCTATACCGCATGGCACCACATCTATACCAGCTAATTTGTTTGCAAACACAGGCATTTCTACCAATATCTTTATTCCCAGCACTGTCACGCACATAGGCAACAATGCATTTATGAATGTGTTTGCTAGCATTGTTTTATTAGAGGGTAGGACACACATACAAGATGGGTTGTTTGAAAACACTGGCATCAGTTATATTACATTGCCAGCAACTATCACGCATATTGGCAGTCGTGCTTTTTATGGAGTGCTATTAAATTGGGAATTGTCTTTGTTGCCGAATGTAGAGTATATAGGGTATCATGCTTTTTCTTTTTAAATTATTTAAAGTATTTTTCAAAAAAATGCTTGACAAGTGAAGTAGTGTATGATAAACTGGTAAAAATTAACAACAACATCTATAGAGGGAAAAGTCTAAAATAAAAACATTTTTAATCAAATCTTTAACAAAGGGGGGTTGATTTTATGCCATGAATTTCATAAAATGTAGTAGGAACAAATTTAAAAAGGAGAGAAAAATAAATGAAAAAGAAACTTAAAAAATGTGTAGTCTTTTTGCTGGTGATAGTCTTTTTATCCAGTGGGTTTTGGGCGATGAGTGGGTGTAATTATGACATTGAAAAAATAAGAGAGAGTGCAATCATGCAGTTAAAAGAATATGCAAACAACCTGCCACCACACCATGTTGGCGGAGGATGGTATGACCCAAACTATCTTAATGGCCCTGGATTAGACAATATCGTTAATGAAGGTGCAGTGGCTATCAACAATGCTTTAACTAGAAGAGAAGTGAATAATGCACTTAATAATACCAAAAGAATAATTGATGCAATCCCAGTTAAGTGGAGAATTTATTCTATAACTGAAAATTGGAGACCTTTGAATTTTGCTCCAGAATTTGCAGAGGGATTTGAATTTTTTCTAATGTCTTCTATACAAAATGTTGTTTATGAAATTAGTGTTGATCAAGGAAAATTTAATTCGCTCACTATAACTGGACCATTATCAAATCATATGTTTATACAAAATCTTAGGCATCCTAGCTGGTGGCTTTTTTGGGTGTTTGAACACAACAAAGATGTTCCAGAGCAGGTATTTATTGACATTGTTTTAAGACTTAATGATGCCGTGATTGGTTATACAGTCATAGAAGTCAATTTAATTGATGTGTATGTATATGATGTGTCACGTAAGGCTTTTAAGCCTAGATTATTAAGATCTGTTTTAAGCCAGCAAATACAAGGCAATCGTCAAGCCATGGATTATGGGCAGGTTAGGCACTCAATTGAAACAACAAAAAATTATTTTAGAATATAATTTGAGTATATAAAAAGGAGAAATAAAAAATGAAAACTCAATCATTATTTAAAATGAAAACAATTTTAATAGCAATGCTGACTTTTATTGCACTTTTAACTTTAGGCATATTATTTAATAGCAACTCCATAACACTGCAAGCACATGCTTATCAAAGTGATGGTTTTGCATATTATACTAGGCAAAACGCAATGTCAGCTAATTTGTCAGCACAAGTTGAAAATGATACTATAGAGCCATTTACTATGTTCCCTGGCATGCCAGAACTAAGAGACCCGCTACTTTTGGAATTTCCAGATTTTGATTCTATTAGTCACCCACATTTATTTAGGGACAGTGCTCGGCTTAGCTACTACTGGTGTGATACATATTGGTGGCATGATGCATATGCATTTGCATTAGGATTAACAAGAGTACCTGATAATTGGATGGTGCCTCCGCCTCACTTAATGACAGCACATCTAAGTTGGCCAGGAAAACTAAGAGATAAAAACTTTTTTCGAAGACCATTTCATCCAATTTATCCTTGGTCAACACAGTATGCTTCTGCATTCTTGAATACATTGTCTAGCTTGGTTAAAGATGATTTAAGATATTTGGGCAATCAAATTATCAATCATCAAATATTAGATACTTACAACATGGCTGATATAAATACAGACCATGGTACAAATCATATTGCTATACGAGTGGCTGATAGAGAAAATTTTCACTTTATGAGATGGGATGATTCTAATGGAGGGCGTTGGTTGCATAAACCCAGTACGACTTCTACAAAGGTACAACCAACAGTTTGGTGGTCTGCTGTTTTAGAATATCGCCCACAATTTAATAGAGCATGGGTTAATGAAGTTTATCTAAGAGCCGATGAATCAGGTAGCATGGTACATGTCCCAGGGGCAAGCAAGTTCACTAGACATATTCATGTTATAAGCTATCAGCCAAAGTGGCAAATTGAAGATGGTGCGGTTGTAGGTGCATACGGCAATACACCTATTTGTATGATTAGTAACCCCTATAGAATTGGCACAAATCAGAACATCTCACTTATTCCAAGCATACCAAGCCGCATAATTGGCACATGTGGCAATTTAATTGACGCAAACATTACTCGCATAAAAAGTCTAGGAGTTCAGCCCAATTTAAATCAACTCATACTACCAGACAATATTAGATATGTGTATGCAGATGCATTTAAAAATGTACCTAGTTTAAACAGGTTTACCATAAGACAAAATCATCCACATTTTATTAATAATAATGATAGAATGATTGTTAGTAGAAGTAGAAATACGATTGACAATGTGTTGCCATCTGCGATTAGCGGAAACTCATTTTCGGTTCCTACAATTATAGGCAATGTAAGAATAACGAGTATAGATATAAGTGTATTCAGAAATGTATCGCATTTAATATACCTAACGGTCCCAGCAGCTTTTACATGCATAGGGGTAAATATAGTATCTTTTCCAACCAACATTAATATTAGGTGGATTGATAATTTTTCAGTTAGAGGCAATGCCTTTGTAGAATATTTAGGAAATAGCACCATCCCATACTTCATCACATCAATAGAGCCTAGCGCATTTAGAGGGACAAGCATAACAAGCATGCACATCCCAAACCAAGTTACCTTCATCGGCAACAACGCTTTTGAAAACACCACAAATTTAAGAAACCTCACCTTTGCCCCAAACAGCCGCCTAGAGACTATTGGCAACAGTGCCTTTAGAAACTCAAGGCTAACAGGCTTGGATATCCCAGCAAGCGTTGCAACCATTGGAAACAATTCGTTTGAGAGCAATACAAACTTAACCAGTGTCACATTTGCACCCAACAGCCTGTTGCGTAGTATAGGCAATTTTGCGTTTAGAGGCACTGTGTTAACAAGGCTAGAGATACCTTCTAGCGTTGTGAGTATAGGCAACAATGCGTTTGAGAATCTTATGGCATTGAGAGAGCTAACCTTTGCACACGACAGCCAGTTGCGAACTATTGGCAATGCAGCTTTTAGGGGGACTAGAATAACAAGTCTAGCTGTGCCCAATAGCGTGACGAGTATTGGGGATAGTGCGTTTGAGAATACTTCAGTTTTAAGGTCATTGAGCTTTTCAGTGGGAAGTCAACTGCGTACAATGGGACATTTTGCTTTTAGGAATTCTAGATTGGAGAGTATAACTATACCAAATCATGTGGTGGAGATAGGAGCAGTGGCATTTGCTAATAATTTTTATTTGGCTACTGTTAATTTTAATGTTACTAATATGCCTAATATTACTCCATCGGCACTTTCTGGATATCCTATGCGCAATATTTTTTATAATGCAGGGACAAGAGGCGGTGGAATAACGGTTAATATTGGAGCAAATGTTGTGCGTATTCCTGGTTGGTTATTTAATGTGCATAATGAGGGTTTCATTAGAGGAGAACCAAATATAAGAGCTATTCATTTTGAAGAAGGTAGTGTATTGAGTTCTATAGGAAGCTATGCATTTAGTGCAGATGCGACTAGAAACGGCGGACTTGTTAACTTAACTAGAGTTGCACTGCCTGCGAGTTTGAGAAATATTGAAACTAGAGCATTTTGGGGAGCTGATAATATAACTGAAATATTTTTTGGTGCTACTCATATATCATGCTGGAATATAGTCAGTATAGGTAGCGAAAATGGGGCGCTTTTAAGTGCAAGAGTATTTTTATATTCTTCAAGGGTGCCTATTGTTGTGTCAGGGCAATATTACTGGAGGTTTGTAGACGGAGTACCTACACCATGGGATCGCACAGTGCGGTTTGACTTGAATGGTGGTCAAGGTGATAATTTGACACTCTCAATTGAACATGGTGCTAGAATAGACCCTAGCATTGCCCCTAATCCCACTAAAAGATATTATGAGTTTAGATTTTGGGCATTGTCTACAAATCTTAGTCAAGCATTTAATTGGAATAATCCTATTGTTAGAGATATTACGCTTGTAGCTGTATGGGCATATGTTGGGCACGATGGGTTTGGTGGAGGTGCTGGAACTATGGCTAATCCATGGCAGATACATACGGCTGAACAATTATTAAATATGGCTAACCTAATCAACAGCGGCAACAGCGCACTTTCAAACGCACATTTCCGCCTCACCGCCAACATTCAATTAAACAACACAAGCAATTGGCAAAGCTGGAGTGCGTCTACACCAAACCTCAACCACTGGACTCCGATTGGCACAACGCAAAATCCGTTTAGCGGCACATTCAATGGCAATGGCTTTGCAATAAGGGGCATGTTTGTTGTGGGGGATTATTGTGCAGGCGGGCTTTTTGGTGTGCTTGACGGCGGCACGATAATAAACACAAGAGTGCAGCAAAGCTTTGTGGGCGGAGAGGTTAGGTTTGCTGGTGGGCTTGTAGGAATGGCGTTAAACAGTGTTGTGATTGTAAACAATTATTTTGAAGGAAGAGTTTATGGGCAAGTGCTTGCTGGTGGTGTGATTGGTTGGATGGTAAACGGGATTACGAATGCGGCTGGTATGACGATTGAGTTTAATTATTTTTTGGTAAGAAGTGGATTGCGAATGGCTGGGGTGATGTATCCTGATTGGGACATGAGTGATTGGATAATATATGATCCTGGTTTTGTGCCGGCACAGTTGTTTGTGTTTTTGCCGTTTTGGATGCGGCATAATAGGTATTTTGATTCTTCTAGGCAATTAAACCAACTAATAAGGATTAATGGGGAGGATTGGCATGATTTGGATGGGGCGTTTATGGCAGGGTTGTTGGTGGGGTAGGCTTGGGGTTTTTGGGATAACTAATTTTATGAATATTTAGGACAATGCTAATTTTGTTCAACTTGATTTATAGCCGACTTTGCCGATGCACGAGCGCTGCGAACCAGTGACTTAGTTTCAGCTGCGTTAATTGAAACGATGCCCGCTTCAACATGACCTTGTATAACAAGCCAATTCTCAGTAGAAAAATTATCCTCGCCTATTTCAGTAGCATGAGCCCGCAGCTCTGCTATTGCATTTGCACGATATTCTTTGATAGTAGAATTGTCATTGCAACCACTAAATGTCGCTATCGCAAACAGCATTGTTATTGCGATACCTATTGTGATGAGCATTCTTATCAATTTCGTTTTTGCCATGAGTTTTTCTCCTTATTTTTTTCTCTCAAATTGCAAATCTCTTTCTCTAAAAATGAACTCTCTTAAACGAGCATTCAAAATTTTTCCATCTAATGAGAAATATATTGAGCCCTCATCATTACGCCTACCAATATAATAGTTTCCTGTACGAATAAATGAAATTGTATTATTATCAATGGTAATATTATAGCCCTCGATAGTAATTTTCAAATCTTCTCTAAAATTAGGCATCTCTGTATGGACACCCCTCGAGCAACCTGCCCCCGAAGCAAATGATCTTTCCAGTTCACTTAAAACTTCTTCCGTCAAAACAAATACACCATCTTGCACAGTGTCGCTTAATATGCTTGCATCAAAAAATGAAGGATTTGGCCCACACCCCACAAGCCCCCAAAACCCACTGGACAAAAAGACCATCACCAGCAAAAAGGTTGTTGCTTTTTTAACTAATTTCTTCATAATTTTTCTCTCCTTATTTTTTCATTGGTTGTTTATTTATTATTCTTGCGATAAAAATTCTGATAGTTCGATTATTTTAAAGCCATATGGGAAGTCAGCCCTTTCTTGGAAAAGTTGATTATTATATAAATTTTTTGCTCCATCGGGAACTATAATGGTAAATGGACTCCAAACACCAAAAAGTATATTTCTTTGATCTGGTGTCGTTGCTAGAAACCTAACTGTAAAACAATTGGCATGCCCTCTAGAACCCCAAAACAACTCTGTTGTTGCCACTCCCTCTGGTATAACAATCTTATTAGCATCTAACGCATCAAACGGAGAATCCGCCGCATCCACCCACATCGCAAAACCAGAAAAAATACGAGCACATCCTCTCGGTTGAGGTGCATCTGCAAATTGCCCACCTAAAAGCTGCACAGTATAACTCCCCACTTTGTTAGGAATATACAAAACTCCATCCTCTGAAATAAGCGACGAATCATATATCCCCACCAGCATAATCCCATCTTGTCCTCTGTTGCCCAATCTAAGAAAAGACCAACCGTCTAGACGAACAACAGTATTTGAATTCCCACACCCCACAAGCCCCCAAAAACCACTAGACAAAAATACCATCACCAGCAAAAAGGTTGTTACTTTTTTAACTAATTTCTTCATATAAATTTCTCTCCTTTAAATTTAGTTTTTTTAGCCACGCACTGCTATTATATTTATTGATTGTAAATTACACATAAGAGCTAACTATCCACACATGCAGTCTTAAATTTTCGTAAACTTTCCCTTATCTATATTTTATGGGCACATTGTATACTATTTTACGCCATATGTCAAGCTTGTAGGGAAATAATTTTCTAACTTTTTTTAAAAAATAGCGGTTGTGATGTAGTCAAACCTTTGAGAGTGGTTTTTTTAAAACGGCAAAGATTCCCTATATTCGTGATTGCCGTGCCCAAGATGGATACATATTGCGATACAAAAATAATAATGAAGAGATTCTTCGACTTCGTGCCTTATGGCACTTCGCTCAGAATGACAAAAATTAAAATTTGTCATCTTGACCCCGAATGGATGCCATCACGAAAACCTTTTGGCACGATGGCGGCACAAGCCGAAAGATTCCATCGCATTAACTATAAAAGGGTTTATTAACCGAGCAAAAAAATAATATGCAAAAAAGTTCACAAAAGTTTTAGTTTTTTATCACCTAAACCATCACACTATACATACAGATTACACATTGCTGTGCTATAATACACTCATAATCATAGGATTATCACAAAATTATCACACAAAAAATCATATGAAAATAGGAGTAAATACTATGTTAACTATTGAAGAACTGGCATTAAAAGCGAGAGAGGGTTGCCCTGAGGCTCAATATAATTTGGGAGTATATTATCACAACGGCAAAGGCGTGGACAAAGATTGTGAAAAATCTATTGAGTGGTTTACTAAAAGCGCAGAGCAAGGTTTTTCTAAGGCACAATACAATTTGGCTGTGTATTATAATACAGGTGATGGAGTGGCACTGGATTGTGCTAAGGCTGCGTATTGGTATGAAAAGGCGGCGCTAAACGGGCTTGTAAACGCACAATATTATTTGGGCATTTGCTATGGCTATGGAAGAGGAGTAGAGCAAAGCTATGAAAAGGCGGCAGAGTTTTTTAAAAAGGCTGCAGAGCAAGGTGATGCACACTCGCAATATAATTTGGCTGTGTATTATAGCTATGGAAAAGGCGTTGAGCAAGATGAGGTGGCGGCGGTGCGTTGGTATGAAAAGGCAGCAGAGCAAGGGTTTGCAAACGCACAGTATTATTTGGCTACTCATTATGAAAAAGGAGAGGGAGTAGAAAAGAGTCTAGAAAAGGCGATTGCGTGGTATACAAAAGCGGCGGAGCAAGGGTTTGCTGGAGCGCAGTATTATTTGGGGGCGTATTATGACAAGGGGGCTGTGGTTGAGCAAGATTATGCGATGGCGGTAAGCTGGTATGAAAAGGCGGCGGCACAAGGCAATGAGAGGGCAAAGGATGCGCTGTCAAAGTTTAAGAAAAACATTTTTGGCAAGTGGGTGTTAAGAAAGGGTGCAGAAGCGGCAGCGGCGGCATTGGTGGAGTAATAGTTGTTTTGGGAGTGCTAAAAGCAGGTGATATAAAGGGTTTTAAACCCCAGGGCTGGGCCCTGGACCCCCAAACACCGAGGGTGTTTGGTTCCGCCCCAAGGGGCGAAGGTTTAAACCTTTGTCGTGGTCGCAAAAATGCCCTTGCAAGCAAGCATTTTTGCTCGGTTGATAAAAAATATAGGGAATCTTTGTTTGCCCTAACAAAGTATAAATTTCTTGTTAATACCTCCAGTATTAACTGCAAAATTTCTATTTTTTTATGACAAAAAATCTTCTCCTAATTTTTTACATCCCCTACATTTAGCCCCCCCTTTTTTTAAGAGAGAGCAAAAAAGAGAGCTAGGAAGATGTTATTCTTCTTGCTCTCTTTTTTGTGTTTGGGGATCAGGAGTAATTAATTAAAAATTAAAAATGAAGAATGAAAAATGAATGACGGGTTAAATTGAAAAATTAAAATTAAACCAGCAACAATTTTTCACTTTCTACTATCAAAGGTTTGTCATAACAGCAGGATTAGACTTGAGATTGTGGTTCCAGATTTTTATTGTGAGTATGCCAGCTAGATAAAAGATTAGGCAAAACACAAGGGCTATGCTGGTCAGGGCAAGCCATGCAGGGAGGGGGATGTTGTAGATAAAGTCCCAATTAGGGTCAAAGAATGGATAAGGAAACCAATCTATAACAAGCCCTCTAGCCATAGAAAAAACAAAATATACAAGCGGGAAAACCAGCCACAAAAGTGCGTGTTTAAAGGTTAATGCTGTTTGATTGCCGTTTTGTACCCTAGTTTTTTTGATATAAACAAACAACAATATTGCACTGGTTGGGGCGATGGCATGCATAAAAAAATCAGACAATCTTGCATACCATAAATACCACGGAAAAGGGACTAGCTGCCATCTTAATATTCCATAAAAAATGATTCCCACCAATATTATATAAAGCATCACCCCGCAAAAAATGACAGGCTTTATCAAAAACCTTTTTAGCTTGCCTATGCCAAACAAAATTGCCAGCCCCATTAATACAAACCAAGAAAACAGTGCAAAGTTTGCCAAGAATGTAAAATAAGCAAAATAATTTATTCCCGAAATAGGGTTTGATGCATAATACCCAAAATGCTGCCACATCACCATATAAAACACCATGACAAAAAATCCCACCATCCCAAAGGATAAAAAGATAGCACCTGTTTTTTTATGCTGCAAAGAAAAATTCTTCATGATAATGTTATGATAAACCAAATTTTATTTATTGTCAAGCTAAAATATTGTGGATAGCAGATAGCTATTTATTTTTTTAAAAGCTCTATATTTGCGGCACATAAAGATTAAAGACAACTCATTGCAGGTTAAGCCACTCTCTTTAATAGCCTTTTGTCTAAGCTCGCTCTTGCACCCTAGCAACTTCTTCTATAGATAAATCATCAATGATCACTTTATCCCTGCACCGCTGCATATACTCATTAAAATATTCAGTCAAATATGGTTGTTTATTTTTCATAAGAATATTATAATACAGTAAAATACTGTATGTCAAGTATTTTACAGCAATATATTGTATAATATTTTCATGGAAAAAATTAAAGAATTAAGAGAGGAGCGAGGGATATCCCAAGCACAACTTGCTCAAGCAATCGGAATAAGGCAACAAACAATAAGCCAATATGAAAATGGAATTACTCAACCTGACATTCAAACCATAAAAAAGTTGCGTGACTTTTTTGGTGTAACAGCAGACTATCTTTTAGGTTTTGAAGAGTTTTAGGATAAGGCAAAGATCTCTCCCTACGGTCGAGATGACATGAATTTAAAAAGCAAAGATTCCTCACATTCGTGGCTGTCGTGCCCAAGAGGAACACACATTGCGATGCAGAGTATAAAAAAGAAGAGATCCTTAACAGGATGACAAAGAATTTAGGTTGAGGGTGGGATAGTATTTGCGTTTAATAAACAATTTTTAATTTTGTCATTCTGATAAGAATCTCTTCTGTTTAAAAAAAGAGCCATTTATATAAAATAGCTCTTTTTTGTTTTAGTTAGCCAGCGTATTCGCCGCTTGCGATTGCTTCTTTAACTGCTTTGTCAAATTCGCCCAAGATCAAAGCCTTAAGCATTTCTCTTGTTTCAGTGTTTAGTGGATGCACGATGTCTTTATATTCACCTGAAGGTGTTTTTTTGCTAGGCATTGCGATGAAGTGATCATCAGTTCCTTTGATAATTTTGATATCATGGATAACAAAGCAATTATCAATTGTGATGGTAGCAACAGCTTTAAGTTTGCCCTCATCTTTTTTAACTAGTCTAATACGAGTTTCAGTAATGTTCATTTAATTTAGTACTCCTTGTTGGTTTGGCTATCATTTTTGACAGCCACAAAATAATTTTGATACACATAGTATATCACACTTAAAACAATTAAATCAAGTGATTTGACATAATTTAGTAAAATTTTTTGTTAGTTTTTCATATATTGGGGTAATAGGTAATGTTTAATGATTGATGAGTGTAATTGCGTGATGGGCATATATGTCAATGGGCTAAAAAATTAATTTATGTCATCTCGACCGCAGGGAGAGATCTTTGCCTTATAAACATGTGAATAAAGCAAAGATTTCTCGCTTACGCAGCTGTCGTGCCAAGAAGTGTTCGTGACAGCTCGCCTTCGGCTAGCGAAATGACATGAATTTAAAAGCAAAGATTTCTCGCTTACGCTCGAAATGACAAAAAATTAAATTCAGCCAATTACTATAAAAGGCTTTATTAAACAATAAATTATTTAGAATATCAAAGGAGAAAATTATTATGGAAAAACAAAAGAGAATTCATTTTATTGGTTGCATGGGCGTGAGTATGCAAAAGCTTTTAAGCATTGCAAAGGGCAGGGGAGATATTGTTACGGGCAGTGATGCATTGCTAAACGGGCACGACAAAAACAATATACATAAGGAATTGGACCTTGTTGTTTTTAGTGCGGCGATTGGGGATGACAATGAAGAGCTGGCTAGGGCAAAAGAGCTTGGAATAAGGCTGATGACTAGGGGGGAGTTTTTGGGCGAGGTGATGAGTGGTTTTGATACAAGCATCGGGATAGGGGGGGCACATGGCAAGACTACTACGACGGCGATGATGGCAAGTGTGCTTAAAGGACTTGATCCTTGCGTGCATATTGGGGTGGATGAGCCGCCCCCATCAAATGATGAAAAAAATCCTTTGCCGCCTAAAATATTTATCACAGAGGCGTGCGAATATAAAAAGAGTTTTTTGCATTTGTCGCCTGACATTGCTATTGTCTTGAACATGGATTTAGATCATACTGATTGCTATCAAAATATTGAAGAGGCACACCTTGCATTTTGTGAGTTTGCAAACAGGGCAAAAAAACTGGCAATAGTGGGGGATGGGTGTCAATGCACGGGGCATAGTGCAAAAGCAAAACGCATAATCAAGGTGGGCTTAAAAAAGTCTTGCGATATTAGGGCAGGGCTGTTAAGGTATGATGAAGAGGGGTGTTATTCTTATTGTTTGTTTATTGACAAAAAGTGGCGGGGGAGGATTAGGCTAAACATAAAAGGAAAGCACAATGTTTTAAACAGTCTTTTTGTAATTGCGGCGGCACTTGAGCTAGGGCTATCATTAGAGGAGATTAAAAAGGGGCTGGCAGAATTTAAGGGGATAGGCAGGCGGCTAGAGAAGATAGGAGAGCTAAGAGGGAGTGCAATTTATTCTGACTATGCGCATCACCCTAGTGAGATTGATTGCACAATTGCAAGTATGCGTGAGTGCAAATATGAAAAGCTAGTCATATGCTTTGAGCCGCATACATATACAAGGACTGCAAGTTTTTATAAGGAGTTTGCCCTATCGCTGTCAAAGGCAGACAAGGTGATATTGCTTCCTATATTTGCCGCAAGAGAGCAAAAAATAGAGGGGATTGAGTCGCAATTGATAGAAAAGGAGCTGAAAAAATTAGGACATATGCCCATATGCATAGATGATTATATGAGTGTATGTCAATACTTAAATACCTATCCCCTAGACAGTGGCAGTGCAATAGTTTTTATGGGTGCAGGCACTATTGATGGTGCGGCAAGGGATTTTGTTGGTTGTAGTATATAAAACCCTTTGGTGGTAGTTTTTTTAAACGGATGAGATTCCTAGGCATGTGTTTGGAGTGACAAAATTTAATTCTTGTCATTTCGAGCGTAGCGAGAAATCTTTGCTTTATTCATATGTCTATAAGGCAAAGATCTCTCACTGCGTTCGAGATGACATTTAATTAAAATTACATATTAAACGCAGCTACTACTCCGCTTAAACTTAAAATTATGTCATCCTGTTAAGGATCTCATCATTATCCTCTGCATCGCAATTTACTAATTTCCCAAATTTTTCAAATGAAACTTTTTAAAATAGTTGCAAAAAACTATGCAAAAACGATTGACATAGCATATATGGGGTGATATATTTTAGTCAAATCATAATTTGAATATCAAACAATCAAAACAATAATTTTCTTTAATAGATAAGTATATATTAAATATATATATACTTAAATCGTTGCAAATATTTAAGCGATGATTTAAAAAGGAGACTAGATCAATGAAAAGAAGTTTTTTTGTTATATTGCTGTTTGCAGTGCTGGTGCTATCTAGCATAGCGGTCTTTTCTGCGTGTAATAATTATTCGTGTGCAGACGACTGTGATTGTGAGGGTGATATTAAAATAACAAACAACCTTGTTATGCTGTCTATCACAAGGCATCCGCATGTGCTAATCACTGTCACATCAAACGGACAGCCTATTTCTTCTGACAACATAAATATAGGTGATGTTGTGCGTTTTAATCTAGAGCTTGACACAAACGCAATAGATACCTCACATAGAGGAATCGCTATTCACCCAAGCTCATTAGAGACTAGACCAAATCACAATATTGTTCTTCGCATCATAAAAAACAATCAGGTTGTTCAAACAATCTTAAATGCACAAAACCAAACAAATATTTATTTTGAGCAAGAACTAACCGCTAATTTAAGTATTGAGTTTGGCATGGACATAATTACTCCTACTAGAATCACGGCATCTACTGCAAGGCAAATGATGCTTGATATGCAAGAGCAAGATCAAAACTTTTATTTGGTTGATGTAAGAGGCTTGCAAGAATTCATTGACCAAAGAATCCAAGGTGCTATTCATTTGCCTGTCGGACAAATTGGCAATCTTGCCCCTACTCGCATCCCAAATAGAAACTCAACAATCTTTATATATTGCAGAAACGGCTCAAGAAGTGCAACTGCTACCAACACTTTGATTGGATTAGGCTATACAAATGTATATAACTTTGGCGGCATAACAGCACACTGGCCAGGCAGTGATGTGGCGGATTTGCCTGGAGACAACAACTCTCCATATCATTTATACGGTTGGTATAACAATGGCAATGGCTATCCTACGCTAGGCGGCTGCCATGATGCGTGCGACAAGCCTTATAGATGCTTATATTATTGGGGCGGAGATGAGTGCTTGTGTCCTCCAAGGCAGACTACTTGCCCTGTTTGTGATGAAGAAATAAGAGACGGGTTTTATTGCACATGTGCAGGAACTATGCTAAGGTTTGGATTCTCGTCACACTTTAGACAGCAGGCAGGTTGGCATGGTTTAGAAATTTTTGGTTTGTTTGATGAAGACGGGCAAGAGATTGATTTGCATGCAATCAACAATGGAATGATTGATGGTGGAAACTTGATAGGGCATGTAAACTTAGAAGAGGGCAATATTTTTAGGCTTAGGTTTAGGCCGCTTGTAGAGCCTTATGTGATCAGAGTGACGATAGGTGATGATGCACCGCTTTTGGTGCAAGAGGGAGACGGGTATGAGTTTGTAGAGATTTATATCAATCCATTGATATTTGGGTCAGCGACTGAGTTTATTAATATACACATACATTTTGAATATGAATGTCCTACCTGAATTTGATATTATGGTGTCCGTGAGACACCTAAAGCCATAATAAAAGAGCTTTTTTAAGGGGCTCTTTTTTATTCTTTTTTAAAAAAGAAGCAAAAAGTTATATTTTATCTTCAAACAGCTTTTTATTCTAGTAGTAGCTTTAGCTTTAAGCAACTTTTTCTCTAGCAGCATTAATAGAGTTCTTTTTTTTCTAAAAAAAGAACCAAAAAAAGAGCAAGGGGGAGAGGGTTGCGGTCCCCTCTCCCCCTTTGCAAACCCCCTCACCTAAACGCTTTCTCGGGATGGGTAAGATAAATATGTTTGAATTGATTGAGGATAGATAGTGCTTTTTTAGAATGCTTAAGGTAAATTAGGGTAGATGGAATATATTATTCTCAAATATTAAAAACAATCATAACTAATTACACAATACTTAATTTCGGTGTAGTTCTATCTAACCCAATTGCACCCCACTTTACTTTAATTGCGTTAGAAGAGGGGGTTTGCAAAGGGGGAGAACTAACCGCAAAGTTCTCCCCCTTGCTCTTTTTGTCAACTTTTTAGAAAAAAGTTGCTTGTAGCTGCTATTAGAATAAAAACTGCTATAATTTATGGCTAAAAAAGATTACTTGTTGAGGTAGTTTTTGCTTCTTTTTAGAAAAAAAGAAGAATATAAGAATTGTTTTTCGGGCGGCAGAGTGCCGCCCCTACGAGGTTCGCTTTAAATAGACTGTGCTATCAGGACACCTATAGCCGTAGTATTATATCTTTTAATACCCTTTAATTTGTTTATTAGTTTCAAACCCCCCTATTTTTTGTTTGACTTAAAACACTACACATTATATAATAGTATCAAATAATCCCCTTCTAAAGGAGAAGAAAAGATGTCTTATACCAATAGTGTATTAAAAATGATGGAAGAAAAGTATGCTGGTCAGCCGCTTTTTGTGCAAGCGTGCCGTGGCGTATTAAACTCATTAGAGCCTGCAATCAAGGCTAATGAAACAGTCTATAAACAAAACGCTTTATTAGAGCGTATGGTAGAGCCTGACAGGCAAATCATTTTCAGAATCCCTTGGGTTGATGACAAGGGACAAGCGCATGTAAATGTAGGCTATCGCATTCAATTCAACAACGCTATAGGACCATACAAAGGCGGTATGAGATACAGCCCTAGTATTGACATCGGCGAAATGAAGTTTTTGGCATTTGAGCAATGCTTTAAAAATTCTTTAACTGGACTTCCTATGGGCGGCGGAAAAGGCGGAGCGGACTTTGATCCTAAGGGCAAGTCTGAGCAAGAAATTTTTAGGTTTACGCAAAGCATGATTATGGAGCTGTATCGCCATGTTGGTGCTGACATTGATGTTCCTGCTGGTGACAAAGGCGTAGGTGCTAGAGAAATCGGATATATGTATGGCACTTATAAAAAAATCACAAAATTGCCAGAAGGCTGGATTACTGGAAAAGGGCTTGATTATGGCGGATCTTTGATTAGAAAGCAAGCAACAGGATATGGCACAGTTTATTTGTGTCAAGAAATGCTTAAAGAGCAAGGCACTTGCTTTAAAGGCAAAACTGTTATTGTATCTGGATCAGGAAATGTATCTATCTATGCTGTTGAAAAAGCACAAGAGTTTGGCGGAAAGGTTGTGGCGATGAGTGATAGTGCTGGCTGGGTTTATGATAAGGATGGTATTGATTTAGAGTTGATTAAAAAGATCAAAGAGGTTGACAGAGCTAGAATCAGTGAATATGTCAAAACTAGAAAAGGTGCTGAATATCATGAGACTAAAAAAGGCGATTTAGGAATCTGGTCAGTTAAGTGTGATATTGCTCTTCCTTGTGCTACGCAAAATGAAATTGATTTAAAGCAAGCTAAAGAGCTTATTAAAAATGGTGTAATCGCTGTGGCAGAAGGTGCAAATATGCCTAACTCTCCAGAGGCGGTTGAAGCGTATTTGGCTACTAAAAAGGTGTTGTATGCACCAGGAAAGGCAGCGAATGCTGGCGGTGTTGCGACAAGCGGTTTAGAAATGACACAAAACAGCATGAGATTGTCTTGGACAGAGGCGGAAGTTGATGAAAAGCTTTTGGCTATCATGAAAAACATCTATAAAAACATGAGCGAAACTGCTAAAAAATATAAAGATCCGTTAAACTTTGTGCTTGGTGCAAACATTGCAGGCTTTGAAAAAATTGCAAGAGCCATGATTGCACATGGTGTTCAATAATTATCTTAATTACCTTTTTGAAAAAAGGTAAGGCAAAAACTTTTAAACATAAAAGAGTATCTGTTTTTTAAAATAGATACTTTTTTTTATTCTTTTTATCAAAAAGAAGCAAAAAGTCTTTATTTTAGCAAGTAGTTTTTTATTTTAGTAGTAATTTCAAGCAGTTTTTATTCTAGCAGCAACAAAGGTGTTCTTTTTTTTCTAAAAAAAGAACCAAAAAAAGAGCAAGGGGGAGAGGGTTGCGGTCCCCTCTCCCCCTTTGCAAACCCCCTCACCTAAACGCAGATAAAGAGGATTACAATTGATTTAAGGTGATTCACAACAAATTAAGATTTGTTTAGTAGTTATGATTGTTTTTTATTAATCTTGGTTGTAGCATATTCCATCTATCTCAATCCACCCAAGCATATACATCTATACCAGCCCGAGAAAGCGTTTAGGAGGGAGGGGATTGTTAAGGGGAGGGAGGGGACCGCAACCCTCCCTCTCCTTAACTCTTTTTGCTTCTTTTTAGAAAAAAGAAGAATATATATGTTATGGATAAAGAAAATGTTGTTATAATTTATGATTTAAAATTCTGAATAAAGATTTTCTTATATAAAAAACCCCCTTATGGAATAAAAACAAACCATAAGGGGATACTTAAAGGGGCAGTTTCAAGCCCTTTTTTCTTTTGTATTTTTAAAGGATTTTTCTTTGGTGAATTAGTAGTATTGCCATTGCATAAGGCAAATATTCATGCGATTTTGTGGCGAAAAAGGTGAGTACTCAAAAAAATCGCCCGTGCGAAAAAACTGACTATTCAGCAAAATTTACATTATACACTAAAATACTACATATAATGATATATGTTGCTTAAAATTTTGATTGTTGCCTTTGTTGCTGGGGCAGTGGGCACGGGCATTGGCGGTCTTTTGGGGATAATCATTAAGCGTCCCAAAAAAAGATATATTGCGGCTATGCTGGGGCTGGCTTCTGGTGCCATGCTAGGTATGGCACTTTTTGAGATGCTGGGCGAGGCGGCTAGCTTGGGCGGGGTTGTTCCTATAATCGTTGGGGTGGGGCTGGGAGGGATTTTTGTGTATGTGGCAGATTGCGTGATGGAGAGAAGAAAAGATAAAAAAAGAGGCAAAAAGGCAACGGCTTTGCAATGCGATATCAAGCTTGATGAGGGCACAGAGCAAAAACGCAATTTATTTAAGCTAGGGTGTGCTGTCTTTTTTGCGATTATGCTGCATGACTTGCCTGAGGGCATAGCGATTGGGGCAAGCTATCATGTGCGGCTGGGGGCACTTATTGCGCTTACAATGCTGCTGCACAATATCCCTGAGGGCATGAGTATTGCTGTCCCCTTAAAGGCGGCGGGCTTAAAAAATTATAAAATACTCCTTATTTCATTTTTGGCGGGGCTGCCCACATTAATCGGCGCACTAATCGGCTATTTTTTAGCAATAAACGACATTTTTATTGCATATACGCTTGCTTTTTCAGCAGGAATAATGATAAGCGTAGTCTTTAGTGCAATGCTTAAGACTGCCTATGAATATACAAAGAGCGCACATTTTGTCACAGTGTTTATTATGCTGGGAGTATTGATGATTATTATTTTTTCTAGTTTGCTGCATTAAATCCGTTGACTTTTATTTTTAAGGTGGTATAATAATACTGTGGATTTTTATATTTCTTTTAATAACATAACTTTCTGGTTTGTTTTATCGCAAGTTTTTACGCTATTTTCATATGTGGCTATTGCTCTTTCTTATATGGTCAAAAAGAGAGAGCATGTTTTGCTTTTGTCTTTGGCAAACACTATCAGCTTTTTTCTTGCGGGGCTTTTATTGATTTTGCATGGCACTACGGCGGCTTGGACTATGTTTGGTTCAGTGGGCATTGCTATGGTCAGAAATATTGCGTTTTTGATTAAGGATAGGGCGACGGCAAAAAAAAATGCAGAAAATGGAGTGGTGGCGGCTAAGAAAAAAATCACGCCTTTTGATACTGCAGTACTTGTGCTTGTGGTGCTGGCTACATTGACTATATCTATTGTGGTTAATGTTTTAGACCCTGATATGATGCTGACCGACAGATTTATGTCGTTTTTCCCAGCGTTTGCTACTATTGTGTTTTCTGTGTCAGTTTATCAAAATAATATCAAAATATACAGAATACTTGCTATTCCGACAAGCTTGTTTTGGTTGATTTATCTTATTTATGTAGTCAGCCCCGTGGGAATATTGCTAGAGAGTGTGCTGCTTGGCGTGGCTCTTACTTCCATTGGCTTTTATAGCATGTTTGAAAAAGAGCAAAAAAAGAATAGCGCTTTAATTATTGATAATAATATAGATAACAATACAACAGAGGAGGTGACGCTATGAGTGATAGGGATGAAAACAAGGGCGGAGGAATAAATGACCCTGATTTGATTATGAGAAGAGATGCGTCAAAAAAGAAGTGCCCCAATTGCAAAGAGATGGTAGAAAGAAAAGAGATGTGCAGTGCGTGCAATCATTATATGGGGGAGACAGACGGAGCTAGGTATCAGCCGATGAGCCGCAAAACTAGGTGGATTATTAAGTTGGTGTTGACGGTGGTATTGGGGGTAGTGGCGGTGGTGCTGCTTTGGGACAATATAGTTGCGTGTGGGCAAGGGTATTGATTGGTAATCGTTGGTATAGCAAAGCTTTGATGGCAGTAAGAGCAAATTAATTAAAAATGAAAAATGAAAAGTGAAAAATGAATGACGGTGTAAAATAAAAGAATTAAAATTAAGCCATCAATAATTTTTCATTTTTCAATCTTCATTTTTCATTAATTACTATTATAAAATGTTTGACTAGATAACATGGGGAAACAAACAACAGGATGTGGGAATTATTTTTTGAATTTGATTATAGTGTGCCTTTGTTTGGCTGGCAGTGGATTGTCAGCCAAATTCTTTTGGGTGTGCTTATTGTTTGCATTATTATTGGGTGGCAGCAAAAAGATAAAGTAAAGCTTATGAAATGGCAGGTGGGTTTCAATTTTTTGGCGGCGGCGGCAAATGCATTTTTGTTTAATTGGATAGTGGTGGCAATCGGTTTGGTGGGGGGGATTAGGCAAATTGCTTTTATTATGCTAGAGATAAAAAGACGCAACAGGGTTGTGTGTGAAAAAACTATTATTCAGTCCGAAAAAGAAATACATAAAAAAAGGCAAAGGGAGTTTTCAATAGGTTTTAGCATATTCTTATTTTTTACTGTGGTTAACATTGTTACTATTTATTTTACTATGCAAAATTATTATGGGTTTGTGATAATGGCAGGCAGAATAGCAATTAATTTTGTAATGTGGAAGGGGACTAGTCATGCTATAAAAATAATGGGGGCGTTTATTTGGCCTGTTATTATGATAGTAAATCAGTTGATGTTTTTTAGCTTTATTGGGATGGCAAAAGAGGTGATTACGATAGGCACAGTGATTGTGTTTTATATAAGGTTTTTTAACAAGAAGAGAGCAAAGAGTGTGTTGGAGAAAGCATAGGGAATAATTTAGGATGGTAGGATTATGAATGCAGAATTTAAGAGTGGGGTTTTATCCTAAATAGGTTTGCTTTGGCAATTTGTAGGGGCGTTCACCGAACGCCCGAATGTGTGTTGGAAACCTCGTAGGGGCGAACGCCCTCGTACGCCTGAATGTGTTGGGGATGGGGATATATACGAAACCCGTAGGGGCGTTCACTGAACGCCCGATGGAGATGATGAATATCGTAGGGGCGGGCGTCCCCGACCGCCCAACCACATATCTATT
>Ga0209755_10001360_pt1 | contig 38636 bp, 28 predicted proteins | sample TergutCo191P1_FD_187301 | JGI IMG/M metagenome (GOLD analysis project Ga0209755, IMG submission 187301) | Cornitermes sp. P1 segment gut microbial communities from Petit-Saut dam, French Guiana - Co191P1 (SPAdes) (version 2) | ecosystem: Host-associated > Arthropoda: Insects > Digestive system... | reverse complement strand
CAGTGCAACATGCGGGTGTGATTATTGGTATTCTTGAACTTGCAGGGCATTCGCACAGGCATTTCCCCCGCGCTCACACAGGTTATATGAACAGACTTGCTTACGCACATAATGTCTCATGCGTCACCGCTGCATGTATGATGATGAGAAAAGCAATATTCAACGAGGTTGGCGGATTTGACTCTGAGTTTAAAATAGCCTTTAATGATGTTGACCTCTGTATGCGTCTTCGCGCTAAAGGGTATCTGATTGTCTTTACACCGTTTGCCGAGGCATATCACTTTGAGTCAAAATCAAGAGGCATCGAAGATACTCCGGAAAAACAAATGAGATTTGCAAGCGAGGAAACTCTCTTCAAAACACGATGGGAAAAAGAACTCCTTGCCGGAGACCCATACTATAACCCGAACTTTACCAAGGATAAAGAGGATTTCTCTATTGCCGAAAAGTAGCATATTGTGTTATTATATGGGGTAGCATAATCAAAATATCCGGATAAATGCTGATAGCTTTTCTTTTGGGAGGTACTTTTCTCTGTGAACAAATTTTTGACTTTGCTCGGGCGTATTTGCTCGAAAATGCAGAGGATTATCGGTTACAAGGATCCCATTATATTGCACCGCTACAAGCAGTATGAGGATGAGATAGAGGGCGAGAAGAAGACTATCGCCATGCTCAAATCTGCCCTGAACATGAATGCCTACAAAGCTTTTGTGGATACCGTTTTTGATATTGGCAAAAAAAGTGAGCATTTTGCGGAATATGAAAAGCACAATATCTCTTTCACCGACGACGACACTAAGCCTATAGCTTTTTATTTGCCGCAGTTTTATACTTTTCCTGAAAACGATGAGTGGTGGGGCAAAGGCTTTACCGAATGGACTAATGTGACAAAAGCAGTCCCTCAGTTTGTCGGGCACTACCAGCCTCACTTACCGTATGACAGCACTTTTTATGACCTCTCTGACGTATCAGTTATGCACCATCAGGTAGCTCTTGCGAAGAATTATGGCATATATGGCTTTTGTTTTCATTATTATTGGTTTAATGGAAAGAGGTTGCTTGAAAAGCCGCTCGATAATTACCTGAACGAAAAAAGCTTAGACCTTCCGTTTTGCATTAACTATGCAAACGAAAACTGGACTCGCCGATGGGATGGCTCCGAGGACCAAATCTTAATGAAGCAGGAGCACTCTGATGACAACGATTTAGCGTGCATTGCCGATATTTGCAAGTATGTCAGAGACGAGCGATATATAAGGGTTAACGGAAAGCCTATGATAATCATATATAGTGCAACAGCTCAGCCTGATGTGCGCAGAACCATCGACCTCTGGAGAGGGTATTGCAGAGATAACGGCATAGGCGAGATACACCTTGTTTGCGCACAGACATTTCGTACCAAAGACCCTATGATACACGGCTTTGATGATGCTGTAGAGTTTCCACCGCATTTTTCAAATCTTCAAGCTAAAAAAATTCCTTTCGATGAATTCCTGCAAGTCGAAGGTAGAGATTCTATTCATATTTTTGATGCTGAGGATTTCATAGTAAACAAACGCCACCAAGCTGACGAGCCTGAGCATATCTATAAAACAGTCTTTCCCGGCTGGGATAACACTCCCAGGCTCGGTGAAAACGGCATAGTTCACCCCATGACTCCAAGCCTCTACAAAAAGTGGCTGCTGGATGTTATGAAATATACCGCAGAAAAGCGTGAGCCGGGAGACCGCTTTGTATTTATAAACGCATGGAATGAATGGGCCGAAGGAGCGCATCTGGAGCCTGACCGCAGATTTGGCTATGGCTATCTCCAGGCTACGGCAGAGGCGATTGCAGAGTCTCGCGACCGGCTCTGATGGACAGATATACGAAATTATGCTACACTGCTCGAGGTAAACTGATGGGGGTTGACATATTAAAGTGAAGAAGATTTTTGTCATTTCAACTGTAAAAAACGAGGGCGACATAATTGAATCATTCTGCCGCTACAACCTCACCTACAGCGATGGCATGATTATCTACGAAAATAACAAAAGCAGTGATAACACACGAGAAATAATACAAAAACTCATAGATGAGGGTCTACCTATATACCTCGAAGAAGATGAGGATTTGTATTATGAAACAGTGAAAAAAAAGCTGGTAAACTTAGCTGCTTTTAAATACGGTGCAGATTTAGTTTTGCCGCTGGATGCTGATGAATTTCTATATCACATTGATGGTAAAAATCCACGCGAAATATTGGAAACTTTGCAAGAAGACACAGAGTATCAAGCAGTTTGGCGTACATATATTTACGAGCATGAGCCTGACATCAATCTCGGATTTATGCCAAACAACTTTTCAAGCTACAGAAATCCCGAAATGGAAAACCCAAACAAATATGAGCGTCACAAAAAGGTAATTGTGAGCAGGTTTTTGATAGAGGAAATGGATGCATCAATTTGTTATGGTGCTCATTTTCTACTGTACCCGGAAAATCGACAAAATGATGTAAAAAAGGACGTCTGCGAAAAACTCGTGGTTGCGCATTTCCCTGTGCGAAGCCGGGCGCAGGTTATGAAAAAGGTAATCCCTAACTGGATAAATAAGTGGCCGACCCATAATTACCGCCAAAGGCGTCATGTTCTGGATGCTTTTCATTTGGGCTTTCTTTTTAATGGGATACGAGACTCAGGGGAAGTAAGTCAGCAAAATCTCGAGCAGTACTCTTTGGAATATGCAATGATGCTTGATGCAAACACCAATGATGAAATCACAATTATGGAAAGAGATGAACTCGACAAGATAAAAAGCGAGTTGGGTACAAGCCTGAAAATACCCGGCATGATGAATACCGACTCGCTGCATGATAAGCTCAAGCTACGTTACACCGAGTACAGTGTCGATAATAAAATTCTGATGCAGTCTATTTTGAAAGAGGTAGATACAGCAGTTACATTTTTATCAAATGAAACTTATGATTTATTGATAGCACGTCAAGAATTGCAGCACCGAGTCAACGAACTGACAGGACGTGTCAGAGAATTAGTTGAACATACCACGCATATAGAAAAACACAACGACAATCTGGAAAAACATGTCGAGGATTACAGGCGGCAGATTGCCGAGATTTATAGCTCCAAAGCATGGAGGGTCGGAAGCCGGTTGGTAAAAATGTTTAGGTTTATTATTCCGAAAAAAAGATGAGGATTTTATAAGAGATTATGGAAAGTGCAATAACTGAGAATCCAATAGTTGCGCAACCCCTTGTGAGTAAAACCGGTCATGTTCACAAGCTTTTTTTGCACTTTAAATGGCAGATTCTAATTTTCCTCTTAATATTTATACCATTCGGGATTGTCATGTTTTTCTTCCCGGGCTTGACAGGCTACACTGCCACTGACGAAGAAGTAGCTATGATAGCCGGTGCTGCATTTACTGCCGGATTTGATTGGAGTGCTGTAATTTCGTTAATCGCATTTTACGGATTTGGATACACCGCACTCTTATTTCCGGTTTTTCTTTTTAATTTATCGCCTTATACCATTCTTATTATTATGAGGTTGGTTAATGTAACACTTGTCGCCTTTTGTGGAGTTTTCGCCTATAACATAACGGCAGGAATATTTGACATCAGAAGCAAAAAAATAAACATTGTTACTTCAATAGCTGCTGCTTGTTTATTGTACAACACCATTATGGCAGCTACAATAACAAATGAAAACATACTAATCTTTCTGGACTGGACTGTTTTGTACTTACTGTTATTGATGAGTAAACGAACAGCCGCAGATAGAGGGGTTGTTGCTCAATCACTTCTGTTAAGTTTTCTACTGTGCTATGGGCTTCTTACCCATACCAGGATAATCTTTGTCTGGGGTGCTGCATTTGTTTTCTTTGTTTGCCATTTAGTTTTAACCAAAAAATTTATTGTAAATCTGTATGTGTTTGTACCTTCTTTTTTGTTGTTTTATTTTCTGAGTCGAAACTTAATAAGCTACGTGACAAGTATGCTTTGGTTAGCGGGTGACGACCATGTACTACGTAATACCGTTGAAGGTCTGGGTGGCATTTTTTCTGCGGCCAGATTTTTTTATTCTTTCACAACAAGCGGATTGATTGCATTTTTAAGATTAATAATTGGTCAGATTTACACGACATTTGTATTAACCGGGGGACTGGCACCTCTGCTTTTTGTTTCATTAATTACCTGTTTTGTTTGTCTCATTATGAAGAAAACAAGATTACAAACACAAACAGTTATTATAGAAAACAAGCTGCTATTTTCTGCTTTGATGTATACAATTATGCAAATAGCAGCAATTATTATACTAACATCATACGCTCAAATTTCAAGCATCGCAGGATTAACACAAGATACCCGATGGCTCCTATATCAAAGATATTTGGCTCCTGCAGCAGGGCCTGTCGTTGTTTTATCAATAGCAATGTTTCATAAAATTGAAAAACAAATCGTCAGTAAACTAATATTGATTTCGGTTATATTTATTATTTTAATAAACATTTTATTTTCTTATTTGGTAGCACCGCTAATGTATAATGTTAATCGATTATCAACTATATTCCTGCATTATGCAGCAATAGCTTTCTGGACTCCCGGAAGTGAAGTGTTCAGACCGACTCATTTCTTGATTATGACAGTGTTTGCTTCTATCGTCACCTTATCTTTGTTTTTTTTCGCAAACAAGCGAAAATTGGCACTAGTCTCAATGATCTTATTGTGTTTTTTGTTGTATAATTTTATTTTTCTGACAGTCCGTTTTAATATACCTTTCTCTCAACGTCTGGCTGCGGAATTCCGGCATGTGGTTGTTTTATTTGAGAAAAGCGGTATTTCCGAACATAATCAGCCAACCGTTTATGCAAGAACCGATATTCACGCCCTATCAAACCTCCAGTTCAACTTATACCGGCACAGAATAATCCCAATCACACACAAGCCGGGCTACCCGCACTTTATCACTACCTCTGAGATTCCCATATATATCACAAATGACATTAGCATCGGCTCCGACAGCTTCAATATGTTTTTCGGAAGTTCCCATAAACTTGTCGATTTTGGTACAAGTGAACACGGTAGCCACACCAATATGCACCATGTCCTCGTTGATTCAAGCGACACACAACTAATCGCACAAATAGAAAATGCCGGCTACAATTTATATTTCTTCGATGAAGTATTATTGGGATTTTATAGTCTAAGTTCCGAAACCAACTTATTCCTCAGCACCTCAAGTGCTTTCTCTGCTTCTTTATGTGTTTTCGCGCGGACTCCTGCATATACTTTAATCTTTGGCTCTGTCCCGCTCGGGCGTATCGCTGCCCAAGACCCATTCTCAAAATGCAATTTTATTACATCTGCGGGTGGAAGGTTATTAACGCCGGCAGAATAGTCGTCTACCCTTGATACACCGCCGACCGGTGTTTTTTCTCTGAGTCTTTTCATTATTTCTCTTTGCTTTTCTTGCGTTGCTCTCGCGCTATGTAAGTATTCCAAATGGTATCCGTGCTTTTCGCTTAACTCAAGCCATTTGTCAATAAGCGTCATGCCCTTTTTGTGGTAAAACGCCGCCATCTTAGAAATGAGTGCAGATGCCAAAACGGCATCTTTATCTTTTGCCCCTTCTCCTGCAAGATACCCATAGCTTTCCTCATATCCGAAGAAGAAATGCTTGTCTTTTTGCAAGTTCACAATATACTCTCCGATATACTTAAAACCGGTCAGCAACCTCACGAAATCCAGCCCATAGCTTTCTGCTAACGCTTCGCCCAGCGTGCCTGATACTATCGTTGATATAACAGTATCACCTTCTGACACAGCTCGCGTTATAGCCAGATAGTCTATAAGCAATGCGCCTACTTGGTTTCCTGTTATTTGCTCGAAGCCTTTTTTCGTTTTGACCATGACACCAACACGGTCACAGTCGGGGTCGGTAGCGAGCAGTATATCTGCTCCGCTCTTTTTCGCTTCTGCGAGAGCTTTCTCATAAACTACAGGCTCTTCCGGATTAGGTGTTTTCAAACCACCAAACGCGCCATCCGGGCTTAGCTGAACATATGCAGGTGAGAAACCTAATCTTTCGAGCACAGCAGGTACTAAATTTGCACCTGCGCCATGTAGTGCCGAATATACTATCTTTAATGACTCACAGCCCTCATCACTCCCGACAAACGAAGTGACTTGTTCAAGGTAGGACTCCGTAGTTTCTGTGCCTATGGGTTTTATTAAAGCCTTTTTCTTTTCGGGTATCGGCTCGAAAAACTCTACTGTATTTATTGACTGAGTGACTTCTTCCGCCATTTTGTCGGTCAGTTGTACTCCATGCCTGTCATATACCTTGTATCCGTTATACTCCTGCGGGTTGTGGCTCGCAGTCAAAACCACCCCCCAGCCTAAGCCCAGTAACCTGATTGCATAGCTGAGAACCGGTGTGGGTACAGGACTGTCAAATTTATAAACCTCTACGCCAAATGCGGCAAGCGTTTCACTTACAAGCTCGGCAAACTCAGCAGAGTTGTGGCGGGTATCAAACGCCACACCGACACTTTTCGGGGCATCAGACGAAAGTATTGTTTTAGCCAGACCATGCGTCACTCGCCCTATGGTGTATCTATTCAAACAATTTGTACCAAGTCCCATAATGCCACGCAACCCACCGGTTCCAAAAGATATATTCCCTGAAAATGCGTCTGCAATTTCGTCACCGGTCATCTTATCAAGCACCTGCTCATCTGGAGTACCGCTCAGGTTTTCTTTCCACACAGAATATACGCTGTTCATGCATAGCCTCCTTGAATTTTACGTAATTTCTTTGTAAGCAGTATAACATGCTTTGTGCCTCAATGTAAAACCGTATGAACTGTAAACTCCAAATATTGCGCTATGGTATTTTTCGTGATATACTCTTCAAAAATGAATCCATAAACATTTTGAAAGTTGAGTTGCATTCATGAAACTGATAATTCAAATCCCCTGCTATAACGAAGAGGAGACATTGCCGGCGACTGTTGCTGATTTACCACGCCAAATTGAGGGTATCGATACAATCGAGTATCTTATAATAAATGACGGAAGCGCGGATAGAACGGTCGAAGTCGCCCGCGACATTGGCGTACACCATATCGTAAGCTTTAAGGCAAATAAAGGACTTGCCCGTGCGTTTTCGGCAGGAATAGATGCATGCCTCAATCTTGGTGCAGATATAATCGTCAATACCGACGCAGACAACCAGTATAACGGTTCCGATATAGAGAAGCTGGTTGCACCGATACTCGAAAACCGAGCTGAAATCGTTGTTGGAGAACGCCCTATTTCCGATACTGAACATTTTTCATATACTAAAAAGAAATTGCAACGCTTTGGCTCATTTGTAGTGCGAAAAGCGTCCGGAACAAAAGTGCCCGACGCACCCAGCGGCTTTCGCGCTTATACGCGGGAGGCAGCTTTAAGATTAAATGTAATTAATTCATATACTTATACGCTTGAGACCATAATCCAGGCAGGAAATAACCGCACACCGATGACAAGTGTGCCAATCAGAACAAACCCTGTAACCAGAGAGTCACGCTTGTTTAAAAGCATGTGGAAATATGTGCAACAGTCAGCCGTTGTGATAATACGCTCAATGATGATGTACAGACCTATGAGGTTCTTTATAGCTTTCGGCAGTATATTTTCAGTTGTCGGTGTCGCAGTTATAATTCGATGGCTCGTGATTTCAAACTTTGGTCAAGTCGGTGGCACCGGAAATCTTCAATCGATAATACTCGCGATAATGTTCATAATCATAGGCGCACAGTTCATAATTGCCGGACTGCAGGCAGACATAATTGCAGCAAATCGCAAACTGCTGGAAGATGTGCAGTACAGGATGCGTAAACTTGAAAACAAGTTTGAGCCTGATGATAAGAAATAACAAGACACTGTGTTTAAGAAAGTATTCCGGGTTTTGGCTGTTTTCCGCGTTTGACATTGACATTTTCAACTAAATACTTTACAATCATACTCGTGAGTTGCAAACTTACGAGTATGATTTTCGAGGTGCAAATTTATGTTTGTAGGCAGGTCAAATGAATTGCTCAAGCTTAGTGAGATGTATGACAGCGGTTGTTTTGAGTTTGCTGTTATATATGGACGACGTCGTGTTGGAAAAACAACTCTCCTCCAAGAGTTTATAAAAGATAAGAAAGCAATTTATTTTTTGGCGCGAGAGGTGGATGGTATGCACAATCTTGCCGGTTTTTCAAAATCCGTCTACGCTGTAACCGCACCCGAACATTCCGAAAATTCTTTTTTTTCCGACTGGGAGAGGGCTTTTGACTATATCTGTAACATAGCACGAGATGAAAGGGTTGTTTTGGTCATTGACGAATATCCCTATCTTGCCGGAGGATATCATCCTATTTCGTCAATTCTGCAAGCACACATTGATACGCAGCTTAGAGAAAGCAAGCTTTTTTTGGTTCTCTGCGGATCAAGTATGAGTTTCATGGAAAATCAGGTGCTGGGTTACAAGAGCCCGCTCTACGGCAGACGAACCGGACAGTTTAGAATTACACCTTTTAGTTTTTTTGAGACTCTGCCATTTTATGATAGGCTTTCGGGCACAGATATGGCAACCCTCTACGGCGTTACCGGAGGGATACCGGAATATTTATCAAAGCTCAAACCCGAGAAGACCGTCAAGGATAATCTAATTGACTTGTTTCTGACCGCTTCGGGATATTTATATGAAGAACCATCAAACCTGCTAAAACAGGAACTGAGGGAACCCGCTATTTATAACGGAATAATAGAGGCAATTGCAGGCGGTGCATCACGGCTCAATGAAATTTCCACTAAATGTGGGCTGGAAAGCAATAAGTGCGCTAAGTATATCAAGTCTCTTATATCGCTGGGCATAGTCAAAAAAGAACATCCGGTGACAGAGTCCTCGACTAAAAGGAGCATCTATCTTTTAGATGATATGATGTTCCGGTTTTGGTATCGTTTTGTTTTCCCAAACATGGGAAGTATAGTGTCCGGACTTGGCAATGACCTGTATGAGCATGTCGTAGCAAGAGGTATAAGTGCGTATATGGGTCTAGTATTCGAAGAAATCTGCAAACAGTATCTGTTAGAGGAAGCACGCGGAGGTGCATTGCCATTTTTTATAGGTAAAGTCGGAAAGTGGTGGGGTAACAATCCCACTGAAAAAAGACAAGATGAAATTGACATAATGACCTACCGTGAGAACTCTGCTCTTTTCTGCGAGTGCAAGTGGACAAATACCCCTATGGACATTGATACTTTTAATAGTTTAAAGGCAAAAAGTGAATTATTCCACTATGCAAACAAATGGTTTTGGCTGTTTTCAAAAACGGGCTTCACAAACAGGCTTCGCCTGGAATCTGAAAATCACAGCAATGTTAAGCTGATTGCGTTTGATGCTATGTTGTTGAGTCACTTTGAGTAGGTTCATTGAAGTAAATGCAAGCACTCTTTCGTCGTCCATCTCAATACCCGGTGCCGCGGGTGATGCCGGATACTACTTAACCGCTAGTGCGGTGTATTCGGGCCACCACTTAACAAACCGTTCTAAACCTGTTCTCAGGGACGTTTCAGGCGTAACACCTGTATCCTGTATGAGTTCGTCAATATCTGCAAAAGTTGACACCACATCTCCGGGTTGGAGCGGTAAAAACTCTTTTACTGCTTTTTTTCCTGAAAACTCCTCAAGCAGAGCGATAAAATCCAAAAGCTTCTCAGGGGAGTTGTTTCCTATATTATAGACCTTATAAGGTGCACTTTCTTCTCGGAATTTAAGAGAAGCAGATTTTTCAACAAGCGCAACAATACTCTTTACCACATCATCAATATATGTGAAATCCCGCATCATTTCGCCGTTATTGAAAACCTTAACAGGTTTTCCCCTGTTTATTGCATCCATGAACAAAAACGGTGCCATATCAGGGCGTCCCCACGGTCCGTATACAGTAAAAAAGCGCATGCCCGTAGTGGGCAGACCAAACAAATGCGAATATGTATGTGCCATCAACTCATTTGACTTCTTCGTTGCCGCATATAGACTGATTGGGTTATCCACTCTGTCTTCAACTGCAAAAGGAATTTTTTCATTTGAGCCGTAAACCGAACTCGAAGAAGCGTATAACAGATGCTCTATTCCGTTATGGCGACATAATTCCAGTATGTTCACAAACCCGACCAGATTAGACTGTACGTAGGTATCAGGATTTTCAAGAGAGTACCGTACTCCCGCTTGTGCTGCGAGGTGAATTACAATTTTTGGCTTGTGACTCGCAAAAACTGATTCCAGAGCAGGTTTATCTGCCAAGTCTGCACGAACAAAGGTAAATCCTTTAAGCTTTTGCAACTCGTAAAGCCGCGCTTTTTTGAGTGCTACAGAGTAGTAGTCATTTATATTGTCATATCCGACTACACCTATGCCGCGCTCCAAGAGCGTTTTAGTCACGTGAAACCCTATAAAACCTGCCGCACCTGTGACAAGTACAGGTGCGCTACTGATCTGTATTTTTCTCATCCTAATCTCCATTCCCGGCGGGGAAAATTGTATCATATACCTAATTAAGTGTCAAATATTCCTCAGCTGCGGACGTTATCTTCATTTCTTCAAGAAACAACGCAAGCACTCTGTCGTCGTCTATGTCAATGCCCAGTGCTGCGGGTGATGTTGCTGTGGGGAAGCGAAACACTATATGAAGCCTGTTATCATCTGTTATCAGCTCTGAAGGTATACGCACTTCATATGTGCCTCTCCTTATTATATTCATGACATCCAAAAGCTCCCCGTTTACTGCTATCTCAACTTTTTGCATATAAAGTTTCTCATAGGGATTGTCATAATCTATAATACTCGTGGTGGATGACGAAACAAGTGGCTCGACTGTAAATGAGAATGTTAAATCACCTTGCAAACGCTCTCCGTCCGCTGTATCAGGCAAAAAGAATACAAATTCGGAAACATTTCCCAATGTCCAAACACCTGATTTTTCCTGTACCGACAAGCCACCCAGCACATGAGCATGATAATTCGCGTTCGTTTCATCAAAGTACACTGCTGAGCCAAGCTCATATGTGGCAGTTTGATGAAGCGAGAACCTCTCTGTTAAACGCAGTGTCATATCATCGAGCTGATTTATAAACCAGATATTATTTGAAACCAGATAATCCACTACACCCCAGCCGATATCCGTGCTGAAGAAATTTGATAATGTTCTGCTATAATCAAAGGTGAATGAATATGTGAGCGAATTGTTTGTTATGGTCATGCCGTCGGGCATTTCGGGAAAGTTCACGGACTTACCAAGCAAGTCAGCACCGTACAGCGTTAGCTCATATTCACCGGCAGGAAGTATTACATGATGCGAAATGTTTCTCGGTGCTAAGAAAAACGAAGCCTCATTTTCTATGACTATGCTGTGCATTCCCAGACTATCGGGGTCTAATGCGATTGTGTCGTAAGGCAGCAACGTATACCCTGCGAATTCTATTTGTGCAACTAAAGCTGTGTCTGCACTGTTTATGAGAAGTTGGTGATTTGAAAAAGGTACAGTGTTTTCGGCATTGATTTTATCATAAAATCCTGAGAAATCCACAAGCTTATGTTCACTGCCAAAAAACATATTCCAACTGACGGAATCAACACCAACATTGTTTGTGATATACATAGAAACTTCAGAAGTGTCTATGAAGTGGGGAAAACCGGGTTCACGTGTTATCGGTACTACGCTGTGGCGATAGAGATTGAACTGGAGATTTGTAAGGGAACGTCTGCTCCCATATGCATATAGAGGGAAATCCTCATCATCTATTTCGGAGTTATTAAATAAGTTCTGTATATGAAGATACTCACCAGCCAGTGATTGAGACATGGGTACATGATAACGTATGGTCATAAAACTGTAACTATACAGAAAAAATGCTAACAATAGCATTGGTGCTATATGCAACTTCTGCTTATACACAAGTAAAAACAACACCAAAGTAATGCTTCCGGCAATAACAGTCATTAGCAGAAAATTAGCAGACGTAGGTTCAAAAGCCTCCCCAAATACCCAGCTCCAAAAAGTAAGAGGCGAGTATACTGTCCACTCAGGACCCGGGCGCATGAACGCACCTGCATGTATCTGCGGAGCGACTATATATGCAAAAAGAATACCTACCGAAAAAATTGTCACAACAGAAATAGCCAATAGCTTATTGATAAGGCTTATTTCCATTTTGTAAAGTATTGCAACCGACAATACAACTATCGGAGCAAGAGCAACCGCCCAATAATTCATAACGAAAGCAATAACATCCGTCCGAGTCGCTTGGATACCCGGAACGTAGCCCCACGCCATCAACAGTACAATAGCTGCAATATGCGCTGCCGTATACATTGTTGCTAAAAACAAAGGCGTATTTTCTCTGATAATCAACTGTGTATGCAGGCGTGTTTTCTTCCATATAAGACATACAAAACACAACACCAAAGCAACAACCGGAATTACTACCATCCCGCTGCTCAGTGTGATAATATTATTCACCTGGGCTACAATCATACTCGAAAAAGCAATGAATATAGTGTGCAGATACAAAGAATAATCAAAATGTGTCAAAACTCGGCCTATCCATGCGACATCGTTTTGCAAACCTTCTTCGGCTGCGACTAAATACACTGTGGTTTGTACGTAATTTACGAAGATATTTGCGAGGAAAAATAAAACGGCAAACGATGGCAAGAAAGCCCATATGTTGATAATCAATTTTTTTCGGCAGATTAAGTATGCAATAAAAAAAACAATAGCAGCACCCCAGAGAAATAAAATCCTTGTGTGAACCAAAAATCCGTAGCACATGAGAAAACTGAGCAGAAAAGACTGCAGAATATTTGATTTGCCAAGCTCCAACCTCTTAACCATTGTAAGCATGAGGTACAATACCGACCAATCTAAGAAAACCATCATAGTATGGTTATTTATCATATTTGAGTGCCAAAGATTCATATACAAACATGCAGCAGCTATTGATGTAAAAACAGTAATTTTCTTGCACTCTATTTCAAATATACCTGTCATAATATTATATGCAATCACACCGCAAAATGCCAAAAGAGCGGTGTTAAAAAGCCCCATTCCAACAAGTATATCATAAGGAGAAAGATTAAATAAAAACAATGGAAACAATGGCAGCGTGGAACCAAATCCGGTGTAAAAATAACCGGCTATTACTGCGCTCCAGTCTAATCCTGCAAGTAACGCAGACCCGACCATTGATATTAATTCCATTGAGGCCGAGGGATGAATATACCCCTGAATAAAAAATGTAAATGCTCCGAGCGGAATAAACAGTACAAAGAAAATCAGAATTTGCCAATTATAGCTATGAAAAAACCTGCGTGCAAAGTTTTGATTATTTGACGTTGCCTGCTCTATATATGCCAATGATTTTGATGAAGATTCCAAAGCATCCCACTTCCCTTCAATTATATTTAGTTGAGCTTAGTCAAACGCTTCCTGAGCGAAACGCGGTATAAGATGTAGGCGGTGACAGTAAGAAATAAATGGATATTGAGAGTCGCATAAACAGCTCCTCTTATTTCAAAGCGTTGCACAAGCATCCAATTTACCGGAGCGACTATAAAAGCCATCCCAATGCTGGTCACCATCCACGCACGTTGTTTGCGAAAAACATTAATTGCCGCTCCCAAAACAGGAAACAGAAGCAAGAAGCTGCCGCCCACAGCTAACAGTATGAAATCATTGCTGTATAGAGATAAATCAACATTATACAGCCACGACAAAATAGGTATTCCAAAGAAATAAACGAACACAAAAAAAACAATAAACACAGCTATGGCAAGCAGAAGTTGCCCATTTATGCGCTTTGAGGTGCGTTCTATCTGTCCTGTTGCATATATCATTGCTGTTTTAGTCATTTCTGCACCAAGAAAGAAAGCATGGCTCAATATAGTCAATGAAGTGAGCGGCATCATTAGTATTGTAAACACAGCGACAGATTCATCTGTATGCATAAAGCTTAAGTAATATGTTTGTGCCATTGTCAGAAAAGTACCGACAATGCCGCCTATAATGATTGGCGTTGTACTCGCAGCAAGTTTTTTAAGTGCAGATATATCAGGCCTTACGCGTACCTGCCTAAACTGCTTTCGATAAACCCAAATCCAACCGGCATAAACTACAAAAACCACAACGCCTGATATCATAAGTGAAACTATCAGCGACCGTGATATAAACGAAGTAATGCTGAAAATCACACCGCTTGATGTAAACGCACACACACGCATACGACCTGCTATACGCATATTTCCTTTTTGCTGTAAATCACCCATGAAAACATCGGCAAACGCATCTGCCCAGTAAATTAGGCAAACCAATAATACCACGATTATTCTGTGTAGTTCAAGTCTGCTCACAAAGATAAACACTATTACCGAAATCATTGTAAATAGTGCAGTAATCACACGTAGAGCCACGTATGAATTCAGCGAAAATTCCTGTTTAATATCTGTACTTTGAAATGACCTTACTCCATACAAAAAGAGAACAGTTGATAAACCGGAAACAGCAACGGCAAAGCTGAAAATCCCCGCATCAGCCAATCCAAATGCCCTTACTACAATTATCTTTATGATAAAGTTAAATGCCGAAACAATCCCGGATGCCATAAGCGTCCAAAAATTATTTTGGAAGTCAGGCGCGTTCATTTTACTCAGTATATTTCTGACCGATATACGCATAAGGTTTACGAACCTTTCTTCTGTTGCTTCTCTTTGAGAATATAATAAACATCCGATAATAAGCGCAGATGTTGCTTTAATTTCCATGGTCTGCGAACAGAAAGCAAAACATATGGAAAAAAAGTCTTCATATTACTTTGTTCTAAAAATGCACACCTTATCTCAGCCGTCCGTTTTATGCGGTTGAAATAACTATTACTGATATGCTCTGAATCAAAAATTATTGGCAAATCTTTCCAGTCTTTCATTTCTATTCCCAACATATATAATCTGCGGGCAACTTCACTCTCTTTATTCCCGGAGCTGTTTGGGTCGGTAACATTGCTTAAATGCCTCCTATAGTAGACAAGAGAAAGATTTATGAAAAAATACCCACATTCCGCCTCAGCAAGGCGAGCCAAAGCATAGTCATGTGCTGTCGTGTATATGGGCATTTGCAAATACTTATTGCATAATGAGCGGGTTACAGCACACAGACAGCCTATAGTTCCCGAAAAATCCGGAAGTCTTATACAAGTGCCGATGACATTTATGTCGCTTTTTCTTATATGCTTTGTGATATACCCATTTGGAGAAGGTGTCGGTTTTGAAGACAACGGTTTCAGAAACTCATTAACCATAATATCACTACAACTCAGCATACATATTTTACTGTTTGCCGTCATTGTATTTTTCATTATTTCTATCTTTTCGGGCAACCAGACATCATCTTGATCACACAGAAAAATTATATCTCCTGTTGTTTGTGACAATGCTTGTCTAAATGTACGAGCATAGCCTTGGTTCTCCGTGCGTATTGTCAGTTTCCAATTGTCAAGATTGTGCTTTGTAATAAACTCACTGACAATATGCGGCGTTGAATCCGCAGAGCAATCGTCAACTATAATGACCTCATCAGCTTTGCATGTTTGTGCTTGCAAAGATGCAAGTTGTTCTTCTATATACTTTTCTCCATTATATGTAGCCATCGCAATGGAAACTTTTGCATTATCAGCACTGCTCATATTCATTCCGCCCTAAAATATTCAAATAACCGACAAAACATTAAACCATCAATCTCTCGTCATTTGCTTGAAATACTCTATTGTCCTTTCAAGCCCGTTTGAAAGCGGAATGGTCGGACTCCACTTTAACTCCTTTTTTGCTAAATCAATAACAGGCTTTCTCTTTACAGGGTCATCTTTGGGCAGTGGGTGATTAATTATTTTCGACTTACTGTTTGTTTTTTCAAGCACCATTGTCGCCAGTTCATGAATTGTAAACTCGCCGGGATTGCCAAGATTGACAGGACCGGTAAATCCGTCGCGGCTATTCATCATGCGAATAATACCCTCAATCAAATCATCAACATAGCAGAAGCTTCTGGTCTGTGTTCCCTCTCCGTATATCGTTATATCCTCACCTCTTAGGGCTTGCATGATGAAGTTTGAAACAACTCTCCCATCGTTTTTACACATTCTGGGACCATACGTGTTAAATATTCTGATGACCTTTATGTTAACATTATGTTGTCTGTGATAATCAAACATAAGCGTTTCCGCCGTGCGCTTTCCTTCGTCATAACAAGAGCGCAGACCAATCGGATTAACATTTCCGTAGTACGACTCAGGCTGCGGATGGATTTCCGGGTCTCCGTAAATTTCGCTGGTGCTCGCCTGAAGAATTCTTGCCCCTGTGCTTTTTGCAAGCTCCAACATATTTATCATTCCCAGAACACATGTCGTAATTGTCCTGACAGGGTCGATTTGATACTTTATCGGGCTTGCAGGGCAAGCCAGATTATATATCTGGTCGACTTTTGTGTAAAAATGCATGTTTATATCATGTTCGATATATTCAAAATTTGGAGCGGTCAGCAGGTGTTGAATATTTCTATTACTGCCTGTTGATAAATTATCCATGCAAAGCACATTATTTCCTTCGCCCAGCAAACGCTCACACAGATGAGAGCCCAGAAAGCCGGCACCACCCGTAACTAAAATTCGCTTCATAAAAACCTCCTGATAATAATATTATGCCTTTGCGGCACTTTGTTTTTTTATCGATAAACGGTATCCGACCAAGCAAAAAACGGTAAGCGGTACAAATATGACGAGCGTTGATAACGCCGCGCCTGAAATGCCATATCGTGACACCAAAACCCACATTACAGGTCCTGAAATAGCAGTGGCGATAATTAAACACACAAGCACACTCACCTGCTTACGCATAACTACCAGACATGCATACAATACGGACATGACAGTAGTAGATGCTCCTCCCAGTGCCATCAGAAGAAACTCACGTGTATAAAACGATAAATCTATGCCATACACCCACGACATCAGCGGTATTCCGAACAGATATGCACATAACATAAACGCCGCAGCCATAGCAACCGCGAGTAAAATCTGGCGGTTTACACGTTTAGTCAGCAACTTCATATCTTCCATCGCAAATATTTCAGCTGTCTTTGTCATTTCGGCACCCATGAAAAAAACGCTGCTAAACGTACTTAATAGCATTATTGGCTGAATCAATATAGCGTAGACTGCAACAGCTTCAAATGAATCAAGTGCTTCAAGATAGTATTTCTGAGCATTATGTAAAAACGTGAACAGTAGATTAATCAATACCAGTGGGAGCGTGGCACTTATTAAGTTCTTTATAGCGGAAACATCTACTTTGACCCGCACTTTCCCAAAATGATTACGGTAAAACCATATCCATGATATATAAACAATAATTGCTGACACTCCTGTAAGCAGAAGCGGCGTGATGAGCGTACGGGTAATAAATGCTGCTGTGACAAACGCACCAAATGCTGCACAAAATGCACATACGCGCATGCGTCCCGCTATGCGCATTTTACCTTTCTGCTGTAAATCACCCATGAATACATCTGCATAACTGTCCGCCAAAAATACTATAAAGTATAAAAGAATAACAGAAACCATATATAGGTCAAAACCGCGGATAACAAGAAAAACAAATATGGACAAAGATGCAAATCCTGCTGTAACAGTCCGCAAACCTAAATAAGCACTGAATCGGTACTTCTCCTGTATATCGGTACTCTGGTATACCCTAACCCCAAAGAGTGCCAAAACAATCAGCAAATTTGAAACCGCTGCAGCATAACTTAATATTCCTGCTTCGGTCAGTCCCACTGAACGCACTGTGACAAAAATCAACAAGGCGGTAAAAGCCATAGCAGCACCTGCTGACAAAAGTGTCCACAAATTATTCTGAAACATCGGTGATTTTATTATATTTTTGCACTTAGTCATCATTTTCGCATCTTCCCTTGGCAATCTCACGTACATAGAAGATTGCGGACTTAACTGCATTTATGTCACCTGTATTGCTCATTTCAACAGACAAATATTTAGCATAGTTGACATGCTTTAATGCTTCCATCAGCTCACCATGCACCTGCCTTTTCTCCACCGGCATAAGATGCGGCTCAGACAAATGCACATGATTCACCAGACAGATATTATCTGTAATCAGCTTTATATTTTCGTTATTATGAATCATTGTACCCATGTCTATATTGACCTTTATTCCCGGATTATTAAGCTCTTTGCACAGCTCCAGAGCCTGTGCAGTCGTGTTAATGAAGTTAGTGTTATAAATGGGCGGATTTGCTTCTATGGCTATGCAGGTGCCTTTTTCAGCAGCGTAATCTCCTATAGCACGGAAAAAATCATATGCAACCGGCAAATATTCATCAGATGACATGCCATCAGGTATAACACGATTTTTCGGACAACCGAAAACCAGATTGCCGCAGTTGACAACATGGGCAAAATCAATAGCTTTCTTCGTGTACTCTACAAGAGCTCGACGCTCTGATTCAAGACCAAACAGAGACTCCGAAACGCCATACCATATGGACTGCATAGATGAAATCTCCAGTTGATACCTTTCACCCAGTTTGTCTGAAAAGTGCCTCGCCTCGACCGGTTTCTCATACGGAGTAACCGGAAAAATACGCGTCGGTGCTATCTCCAACCCACTATAGCCAATCTCCGATAAATATTCATAGATTTCACAGTCATGCTCAGCAGCCCACGCGATGTTCGAAACAGATAATTTCATAGCCCGTCTTTCACCTCTTGATTTACTGTTTAAGCAAATAGCTTTGCCTTTTCGCTCGTAACAAACTCCCTGATTTCATTAACAACATATTGTTTATTAAATATATACGCGCCGCCGAATCTATCGGCATAAATTGTCTTAAAGCCATAAACTAAGGGTTTATCTGCTATCTCATTGCAGAAGACCTCACCACATATCGCCTGATACAGCTCGCTTGCCAAGACCGGTTCAACAGAAAGATTCAGCAGTGGTATTTTATTGGTTACAGCAAATTTTATATGCTCCCATAAGTAGCCAAGATTGTAGAATTGGAAAACAACCCGACTATCGGTAAACTGCATGGCAGAAAAACCAATGTGCTTAAATGCCTCAAGCAGCTCAGTCCGCTTTGCGCAATCAAGTGTTTTCAAAAAGTAAAACCCGTTTGCTTGCTTAATATAGCATGAACCAATAATGTTCTCTTTTTTGGAAAATTCCTCATACTTCGCCTCGTTAAGCGCAGATGGGATTACATGTACCATGTCGTATAAGAAGTTCTTTTTAAGATTTGCGCCAAATAAGTTAGGCAATCTAAGGATATGGCAATTTTCTATATTCGCTTCACACCATTTCTCAAGTTGCCGCCTGTTATATCCGTATGGGAGCAGTTCATCTTCGTTGATTATGGTATTCTCGTCGCACTCATGTGGTGTATCATATACCTCAATAGTTGAGATCAGCACCAACCGCTCGGGATTTATCCGTTTTATGTTTTCTATTGCATTTTCTATAGATTCCATGTCTGCTTTTGGATTTGTATTAGCAAGAAACTTCTCAGCGCGAATACCCGAGTAAACACACAAATCGGGCTTAATCCCAAACGCTTCCGCTATATTCGAGGAGTTAAACACCCTGTCAAATTTATGCTGCATTCGGAGATTTGAGCCTACAAAGCCTGTGTATCCGATAAGTATGTCCATATATCATCACCTGACTTTCGTCACAAGCTTATCAGCAACCAGTGTTGCAGAAATAAACTTGCCTTCTTGTATAGAGTACAACCCATCCATCGCCTTATGACTGACTATTTTTGTGCTTCTGCCGTCATTTGACTCAACGCACGGAATCGGCCTGGTTCCCCTGAGTGATTGCAAAAACTTTAACTCTCTCATGAAAGGATAAAATTCTAATCCGTGTTCAATCATCTTCTCCCAATTAGACGCAAGCTCCGGCTCGTTATCTATGGTATATCCCTCAGTTTCACTCAGAACGGAATTCACAACATCATATACAAGCACTTCGTTGTTGCGTCCTGCGTTCGGCTGAATCGTGACAAACGGTCCGTCCATTACTGTTAGCGCAGGCAACTCAGACTTTACCTTTACCGCCACAACTTCTGTTCGCTGTAGTCGATATTTAGTAAGCCCATCGGTTATTCCAAAACTTTTGAGTACATTATTTGTGTATGCGTAAGTGGCGTTTATCACTATATCTGCATGGAGGGTCAAACTTTTGCCTTGTGATATGACCTCTATCTCAAATACACCCTCGTTACCTTTTTGTCCCGAATTTACTTTTGAATCAAAGTGGAACTGTATTCCCAAATTATCGCACTCATCCAGCAAAACATCTTTTAAGTTAAAAAGATTGAAGTTCGGTTCCGGCACCAGAAATGAGTCCTCAATGCGCTCCTTGTTTAATATAGAACTATCAGGCCACTGCAGGGTAAAAGGTATGTTTACCTCGTTGCAAAACTTCACATAATCATCCGCAGATGTTTTGCTGGAATGTTTTTCAATAAAGTAATATGTTTCCTTTGGATAGTGCAGTGAATCGGGGTATCGCTCTTTAAAATCATTCAATCCCTCAATGCACTCTACTGTTGTTTCAATCGAGCGGGGATAGTGGTATCCCAAATGCGCCCTGTTATGAGTCGCTCCACTGGTTCCGGCTAAAATGGTCGAGTTTCTCTCAATTAGCGAAACATTATGTCCCTTCTTTGCAAATGCAATAGCGGCTGTGACTCCATGTATGCCGCCTCCGATTACAACTACTCTTTCCATGTCATGCAATACTCCTTTTTATGAATAAATGAATGGCTTTCCGGTAACACTTTTCTATAGATGCTGATGACTACTTAACATATGCATACATCTTGCTGAATTTTCCCTCAACAATGTAATGCGGATTGGCATCAAGTATAATTCCGCGTAGCACCTTTGCATCATCCGGTCGATGATATGTGCAAATTGAGATTTTTGGTGCATATTCTTTTAATACTTGCTTAGCACCCATGAGCATATAGCGCTCTGCGCCCTCAATATCTGCTTTAATGAAATCAACTCGGGGAATATCGTGCTTCTCTACAAAAGCGTCCAGCGTTATCGCTTGGACTATGGTATCATTGCTTTTTGCCGTTTCCGCTGAGGAAATTTTGTTCATACCAATGTGATTAGTGTCCTGGGTAAAGCAGATTTTACCCTCTTTGTCCAATAACGCATATTCACAAATATTGATGTTGGGATTGAGTTGCGCTGTTTTAGATAGATGGTTTTCTATAGTATATTTGTCCGGCTCAAATGCATAAACTTTTGCCCCTTTTCGGCTCGACATTGCTGAAAACAAGCCCATGTTAGCACCGCAATCAATAATTACATGGTCGTGAGTTCCCGACGCACTCACTCGAACCTCTGCGAATTCATACGGTCCTTCACCACAAACCATATCGCAGAAAGCGATATCATCAATCAAGTAATATAAAAAGAAGTCAGTAACTTCCCAAGCTAAAATTACTTTATCTATTTCTCTATCAGGCTTCGCAACAACAATTCCGTTGAAATCAAGTAAGGATGCATCTTGAGGTGGCGTGTATATATCACAAAAACAATTGTAAATTTTCATAAGAGAAATGTTACGCTCCCTTTTTAACCCTTGACTTCCGAAAACACAAAAAAATTCCTTGAGCCATACTTTCGTATGCTCAGCCAAAAGACGCTTTAATTGGTCTTTTTCAAATGGATAACTCGGATGCTTCTTAACCCCATAATAAGCACGTGTTCTTTTGAACATACATCCACCAAAGCGTTGTTTAATCATGTTTACCTTCATTTCATCAATAAACATCTAGGCCCATTTCCTTTCATGTAAATTTATTTTTCTTGGTTACTTCGTTTCACTTTTAACACCCCATATCAATTTGTTTTTCTTATAGTGCATGTGAATTCGCAGCTTATTATTAACCTTACAAATGCGGCAATACCATTTCTGTGACCACTTCTGTGACAAAATAATGTATAATGCTATTTGTATTTTTCGTCGCAAGTTGGTTTTAACCTCAATCTGATCAATATCCTTCCATAATGATATCTTCTTATATGCTTCCCACTCTTGCTTAAATGGATGCTTGCTTCCTTTCACCCATGGCACAAACGTGTTCCCGCTCGCGCAATGCAAAATCACAGGATTCGAAACGGCATCTTCCAGTTCTTGAACAGAGTAGTAATTTTTTTCATCAGCATCACAGTAGTATAAGAGATTGCTCGGATGGCCAAATTCTACCCAGTCCGGCACAACGCTGTACTTGGCCGGCAATAATTGTATATTTTCTTGAAGAGTATGTGAAGCCAAGTCAACATCCACGGCATAGAATCTTGCATATCCTTTATCAATGTTATTCATAATTCTTTCATGGCAATTTAGTTTGCGCCAGTTTGGCATATTTATGAAAAGAGTTGCCGTCGCGTAACATTTGTCGTTTTCTTTTAAGCCAATGTATTTGTTATAGCCCTCAAACAAGCGCAGATATGTCATAGCACAAGCCTTGTTTTCTTCAAACTCAAAATTCTCCAATTCTGCCAACGAGTCTACGATAACGATGTCGCTATCCATGTACAGAATATTCTCAACATCATCAGGCAAAACCTGCTGAACAAAAAGTCTAAAAAATGTTGCTCGGCTACTGTGCCACAATTTAGCCCCCCTCTCGGCTAAATAATCATCAATCTCTTTAGCATCGATAATTGTTATGCGCCTACTGTAAGTCTCTTCGAGTTTCTTAAACTTCATAAGATTTAATTCACTTAATCCCAGGCCCAGTACATATACATTTATCTCATCAAGTTCTTTATTGCTCTCGAAAAGAGATGTTATAGAGACCCCGGTATATGGACTATACTTATCATCGCAACTGTACAGAATATTCATACTCTCACTCCTATTTTTCATTTGCTTTATCTGATATAAACCTCATAATTTTAGTTTCCCGCTTTTATCTATCACAAACAGAATGGCATAAGCTACTGCACCTATTGCTGACATAATTATCCCTGCAATCAAGCCCGGCAAACGGAATCTGAGTTCAATATCGTGAGTGCCTTCTCCAACTATCGTGCCTATGAAGCCTATGTTTACCGTTTCTATTGGTACTCGCTCACCGTTTACATACATCCTCCATCCATTTGCATGTGGTATGGAAAAAAACAAAACCCTGTTCCCGAATGTCTCAATAGTGCCGGTGATATGTCTATGGGAGAAGTAATCCAACTCAAATATCTCCGTCCTGCGCTCCATTACGGCTTGGGAGTAGCTGTAGTTACTCAGGGGTACATCTATTGCCGTCACGACAAGATTTTCTATTACATAATCCCCTGTCCTCATACCCGGGTCTATGCGTATGCCGGATAGATTAGCGTTGTCCACAGTCACTGTCAGCGTGGCTCGCTCCCCTCCCCTTAAATGTTGGGAATAAGACTTATCTTCGGTAAACATTTCATCTTCGGAAGCCCAATATATCTGAGCACTGGTATCGAAGTCTGACGTGATAGTTACTGTAATTGTATAGTGCTTATACCCGTTTTCGCTGTGTATTGGAATCACAACACCCGGATCTGTCCCATATGATGTTGCCGAAAAAAATTCAGGGAGATTGTTTTGTATACTTGTAAATTGGCGATATTCCATTTCCGCTATATCAGAGAATCCAATATATTGTTGCAATACATATAGCTCTTCAAAGTTAAAGTTATCAATTGCACTGCTTGGCTGTTCCAATACAACCGAACTTAACATAGCAATATCTCTCACAACTAAACTATGTAAGGCATCAAACTGCTCTCTTGTTATGAAGCTATCGTATGCAAAGCCTATTGGCAGATAGTAATTATTAATGTATACTCTGCGGTCTCCTTCGGTAAAATGGTATGTATAGCCAAATGGAATCGGAACTTCCCAGTCGCTCCGCACAACAGTGTACTTGTGTGCTGTGAGGGTTTGCAGAATGGGGCGATCACCCAGCCCGGAAGAGGATGCGCCGGAAGCATGAACATTTTTCAGTCCGACTCCTCTCATAAAATTAATATGCGCAGGGCTAACAAGGCCGTCAAAATGTGAACTTCCAAAGTAACCATCCAGTAGTTGCCGGGTTACCGGTTCCGGGAATATCCTGTTTCCGGCATCAACCGGAAGGTGCACATTATCACTCCAAGGATATCTCCATCCAAAATCACTGCCAAAGCCCGGGCCTGTATTTATTCTATAGAACTCTGCGCCTTCATTTTTCTGCTCTATTTTGCCAAAAATCGGATTTCTTTGTAGAAATTCCGGTATAGCCATTCCAAAATGCCGTGTCATAGCAGGAACTCTGTTCGTATAATACGAATACGTCATAACTCTCGAAAAGCTGTAAACTTCTGATATGCAGAAAGCGAAAAGTAACAGCATCATAGCTGTTTTTCGCTTAACATCTGTTCCGAGGGTATAGAAAAGCAGTGCGTATACAGCTAAAAATATGACAACCGCAAAAACTGCATGATTATTTACACGCAAGTTGTAATCTGCAGCCATGTGAACAAAACCAACAAACAAAATTGTAATACTCAGCCAAGATATAACAATAAGGTTTTGCGGCATTTTATTGCTTTCAATTATTCTGTTGGTTGTATATGCGGCAATAAAAAGCAGTAAAATCGTTATCCAAAATGAACTCAATTTGTAATGATGATAAGAAATAAAGGCATTCATCGTGAGTCTGATTATCGGAGATAAATAGTACAGAACCACTGCTGACAAACCGATTGCACCATATTTTCTTGCCTTTTTGTCTGCATAATAAAAGAAAAAAGGTATTAGGAAAACTAAGATAATTCCGGCATAATGAAGAGGTCCGTGAAGCGCAGAATATGCGCCTCCAAATCCTTCAATCGCATGAATCCCGGTACCCAATATACTGTTTGAAAATGTTCTGAAAAAAGCACTCAAAAAAAGTCTATTGTTATCATGGTCTACTAAGCTTAACAACTCCATCTCATAAACTATACCTTCGCCTCTTGCAGAAAGCAACATAGCAACTATCATCGGCACAAATACCAGCATAGACATAAAAGCACCTATACTGTAAATTGACCCACCTTTTGTAATAAATAATAAGTATTCTCTTAATCTAAAGCTGTTAGTATACAGATATCTGGTCGTTACATACACAAAAACCAAAATAGTGTACATAAAGAGATGTTGAGCGGTCAGAGATGCGCCTACGAAAAATACGGCTATAGGCAGAAGTTTCCATTTTTTGTCTTGTATATAAACCTCCAGTGCATACAGTAAAAAGGCTATAGTTGCGGCTTCAATGCCATATACAAAGAAATTCCCTCCTCTGACAATCATATGTCCGGAAAATGCGAACAAAATAGAAAAAAGAGAGCAAACATATGGGCGGAAGTTAAACTTGCTCAAATACAAGTAGAAAAACAAGCTTGCAACAATGATCCTTGATATATGCATCCATACAAAAACATGTGGGATTACATCCCTTCCCAAAAGCACCGGTATAACTATAAAAGGACTCAGACCCATCACATGGGCACTGCCTAGCCCAATTCCAAAGTGCCATTGTGGGGGTAGTCCATTTGCCCTGATGTAGTCAGCTTGCGCCGCCAGAATAGGCCAAAACTGCCCCCAACCGTCAAATTCTGCCATAAAAAGCGGTGTGCCTGAAAGTATAAAATCTCTATACAGCAGTACAGCCATTATGAAAGTTGTTATAACTGTGAGTAACAGCGGGCGTTTCTTTAATATTCGATTATAAAAGATATTGCCCATGTTCATAAGCGCGGAGCTTGCTTGACCGTTCATTCATTGAGCCTTTCTTCTTCGAGATTTCTTTTCACAACCGACTGATTGATTTATTTACGGAATGGTGGTTGCCTTGCAATATAGCTTATATGCCACCCGATAAATTGGAGCGGGAAGAAAATAGATTAGTAGTGCTGATATTTTCTCTTCCTTGCTATCTGAATGTTGCAAAATTATCGACACTACACTCCATGTTAATTTTATGGGAGGCTTTCTTTTACCTAGATAGGAAACATGAATATTTATTACCATACCTACACCGATTTGGCATTTTAGTACTTGTTCAATTTTATCAGCTCTATGCGGCAATACAGACAATGCTCTTTTCTTCCAATGCTCAAGCACCCTGAGTTTTTCTGAGTAATAGCTTTCGTTTGCATGTATTGATAGGGTTTCATTTGTCCTGTCAAATTTGTAGGGAGTGAAATCGATAAGCACAATACCCTTTTCTGCGACAGAGCTAATGTCAGCACTAAACCACACATCATCAGCTATTATTGTTTCTTCATTAAGGCGAATCGGGGGATAATTCAGCTCTTGATGTGAAATCAAATCTCGTCTAATCAATTTGTTCCATAAAATTTGAAAACAGAGTGAGACCTTACGGAAGCTACCCAGCATGGTTTCATAATATTCTGCAGGGCTTAGCTTGTGTTCATGTGGAACTCTGATGATTCTTTCATAGTTGCTGTATATCATCTTAAACCCGCAAATACAAATGTCGGAGTCGGTTTCTTTGATACGCTTATACATGCGTTCATACATATCGGGGTCGATAGTATCATCGTGGTCAACAAAAGCAATATACTCACCCCTTGCCTCATCAAGACCCAGGTTTCGCGCACTCGCTACACCACCGTTTTTCTTTGTTTTCACCCTGACACGAGAGTCTTTCTCGGCAATTGAATCACAAATTGCCCCGCTGCTATCCGATGACCCGTCGTTAATAAGAATTATTTCCAGATTTGTGTAGGTCTGTGCCTGTATACTACTGACACATTTTTCCAGAAATGTTTCTGCGTTATACACCGGCACGATTACTGAAATAAGGTCCTCATAGTAACTATTCATCAATTACCCACCACCTTTTTCTAAACAAACCCTTACTATGTCTCCCGTTAGTCTTCTGTTAAATCGGGTTGATAGAATTTTATTTGTTATTAAACGAATAATACCTATCGGTGTCTTATATAAATATCTATTCTGACGTTTAAAATCCCAACCTTTTTTGTATAGCTTAGAGCGCACCGGACCTTCCTCTGAAACATAAGTTACCCATTTTACTTTAAAGCCGCATTTTTTTGCTATAAACTTAAGGCTATCTATAGAATGAATGATTAAATGTCTCGGAGCATCAAGATTAAACCAATTTTCTCTGTAATTTAACCAGGCATAAGAAGAAGTAGTCGGGATTGTGATTACACATTCTCCTGCACCTTCCAGAATTGTATGTATATGCATTAAGACCTTTTCATGGTCGAACATATGCTCAAAACTGTGATTCAACATAACAATGTCATATTTCTCATCAATGCCAAAAAGGTCACATTTGAATATACGAATTTCATTACCATCTTGTAGCTTATAAACAATTTCGCTGTCCACATACGGGTCTGCGCCAAACAGTCTTGCAAAGCCCGCTTTCGCCATGGTCACCAGGAGTTTCCCATGGCCACATCCGATATCCAGTATTTTTTTGTTTTTTACATTATCGGCATACTCAATCGGGGGAAGAATCGCGGGAAATATTCTGGAAATAAGCCGAATGCCTCCGCCTTGATTTTCGTAATAGCTTATGATTTGCTTGCGAACACGGTTTTGAATGAACCTTTTTAGAAACGGTATACTTTTTTCGGTCATGGGAATAAAGCTGTAGTAATCCGTCGGATAGTATTTTGACATGTCCGACGGAACATCAATCAAGAAAAGGCATCCGCAGCTTCCGCATTCCATGTATTTAAAGCTGTCGCTTAGCCCTAATTGCAGTTCTTTGACAACATATGTTGTGTTTTCTTTGTCGTTATCGCAAATTATGCAACGATTCATATGAATGTATCACCTTTCTCATTGCGCCTCAAAATCTGCTTAGCAACATTTGTCGCATTGAATTCCTTTATTTTCTCTCGGTTTGCTCTTTTTATTTTCGTTGACAAAACATCGTCATCCAAAATTATCTTCACCTTTCCCGCAATAGCCTTATAATCACCGACATCAACAAGAAATCCATTCACACCATCTTCAATAAGATCTACTTGCCCGCCGTAATTAGTAGCGACTATTGGAAGTCCGACTTGCATCGCTTCTTGTATAACAATTCCGAAACCTTCATGGAGCGAGCTGAGCACATAAATGTCGCTTGCGTTGAGATACTGAAATTTCTTTTCTTCTGATATAAATCCAAGGAAATGGACCCTATCTGCTACGCCCAATTTAGCTGCCAGGTTTCTTAGCTGTTCTTGCTCCGGTCCGTCACCAAACAGCAGAATCTCCACATTGTTTGAATCTAACACAGTCAATACCTTTATAAGCGTGCCGAAATCCTTGCGTCTAACATGCCGTCCACCGGAAATTAAGTATACCTTCTCATCAGATAGCTTAAGTTCCTTTCCGGAAACGGCATTAAAAGGTATAATATTATAAGCTACGGGGATGACCTCTATAGGATTCTTACATTTGTAATACTGCTCCGTCTTTTGCTTTATGTCAGTGGCTTCGGCGATAACTCGATTTGAGTTGTTCAAAACATAGTTGACCACACTCCGTAACAATGCCCACCTGTGAGGCGAAAATTTCTTAGAAGGATCATAGATATCACCTCCGTATATAAATAAGTTCAGCGGGGTTTTTATACGTTTTGACATCCAAACGCCCAAAGGTCCGGTTGGTACAGCAAAATGAGTATCAATTATGTCATATTTCTTATTGTTGCAGAGTTTTTTTGTTTGTTTATATGCGCAAACAGGAAATGAAAGTAATGATAATAACCCGGCAGAGTTTTTTTCTCGCCCTCCAAACACTTTTACTCTATATACATTCACTCCATTTACTGTTTCTTCTGCCGGCAAATCACCAAATCCCGTAGTTACACAATCAACTTCGTGGCCTTGCCTTACATATTCCTCCGCAAGCTTTTGTGAGGCAACTCCACCGCCGCCGCCGACAGGCGGGTATTCGTAATTAAGTAGTAAAATTCGCATTAGAGATAGTTCCTTTTTTCGCAATTAAAAGTACGGATGAGCCAAACGGGATTCGTTTTAGCTTTGAAATGCATCTTTGCTCGGGCTTTAGCATTTTAAGTAACAGGTTGCTTGCAAACGGGTTGTGTTCTTTCTCAAATTTGTTGCTATTTGATTTGCTCAATTTGTGTTTCTTTCTCAACAGTTTATAGGGCAGAACTCTGGTTATATATTGCACAGGCATTAGCAGACTGAAAAAATATGTTGCATAAGTTACAATATATCCATTGTTTTTAAATAGTTCTGATAGTTGCTGCAATGTGTATCTTCTGTGATGATCTGAACCGTCATCTTTTTCCGACCAGAGCCACATATGTGCCGGAACAGTTGCAATTATGTTTCCGCCATCTTTGAGTAGAGGGTGCATATTACGCAAGAATTCATCATCTTTTTCAATATGCTCCAAGACATCAAATAATCCTATAATCGGGACACTTTCTTGTTCTATAGTAGTTTCATCAAAGATTCCGCAGACGATGTTTTTTACGCCTCTTTTTTTTGCACATATAACCCCTGTGAGCGTTGGCTCAAATAATGCGGCATCATATCCTGCTTTTTCAAATGCATTTACATTGTTGCCTGAACCCCCCCCCACGTCAATAATCCCTGTGACGCAGTCCGAAGACCACTTGCGCGTAGCGTCGGTAGCAGCAATGATACATGCTGTCCTATGATTATGCCAAAAGGATGTATCATACAAGCTATCAAGACCTTCCATGCGTTCATCATATAGTGCAATATCTGCCCTATCCGGTATGTTGTTTGCGTAATATATACCGTCTTGCAGTGTCATGTTTTCTGTTTTTATGCAATCCATAATACTCATCGTAAGATACCTCCGTTCTTCCATTCTATCTGCTGCAGGGAAATCGGTTTTCTACATAGCTTTAAGCTGTAAGTCTACATCCAACCACTTCGCTTTCCCGCTTTTGTCAAGTGCAAACAGAACCGCATAAGCTACCACGCCGATTGATGACATAACTATTCCCACAATCAACCCCGGCATACGAAATCTTAGTTCAATATCGTGAACACCTGCTCCGACTGTCGTGCCAATGAACCCTATGTTGACCGTTTCGATGGGCACTTGTTCACCGTTTATATACATTTTCCACCCCTCTGCATGGGGTATTGAAAAGAACAAGACCCTGTCCCCGAATGTTTCTATGCTTCCTGTGATGCGGCGATGGGAAAAATGATCCATCTCAAACGCCTCTGTTCTGCGCGCATCTACAGCACGGGCGTAGAGGGAGTAAACAGAGGGCGCATCTACTTCCATTATAACAAGATTCTCCAGTATATAATTACCCGTTCTCATACCCGGATCTATGCGTATCTTATATAGGTTACTGTTTTCTATAGTTACTGTGACTGTTGTTTGCTCGCCTCCGATTACGGATTGACTAAAGGATTTCTCCTCTGAAAACATTTCATCTTCGGATGCCCAATATATCTGAACCGTGGTGCTACCTTCCGGGGTAATTTCCAGACTGATTGCGTACTGTTTAAGTCTGTCCTCACTGTGAATCGGGATAACAATGCCGGGGTCGTTTCCGGTTGCTGTTGCTTCAAAACGCACAGGCAGATTGTTTTGCACATCTTCCAACTGGCGATACTCCATTTCATCAACAGAAGAAATCCCTACATATTGCACCAGATTTTTCAGCTCATATAAATTAAAGTCGCTGATGGTTTTGTTTGGAGTTTCCAATACAACAGATTTGAGCATTGCTAAATCCATTATATATTGGCTCTGCAAAGCTTCGAACTGTTCTCTTGTTATGAAGCTGTCATATGCAAAGCCTAAGGGCAGATAGTAGTCATTTATGTATACGCTGCGGTCATCCTCTGTAAAAAAGTATGTAAAACCGAATGGAGCAGCTTCACCATGCTCATGGTTTACAACAACGTACTTGTGTGCAGTAAGGGTCTTGAGAATGGGCCTATTTTCTATGCCCGGTGAGCTTCCTCCACCAATTCCTCCGATATCCCCCATATCTATTTGAAACTCAATGAACCCCGGATTAGTCTCTCGCAAAAAATTAATATACGCTACACTTAACGAACTGTCGTAATGTGAGCTTCCAAAATAATTTTGAAGCATTGGAGCCGTCGCCTCAACCCCTCTTTGCCCTACTCTGAAAAAACTGTCATCCATTTCGTTTAATCTCGTAAACAGCTCATCTCTGCCCAGTGTTCTATGCGGTTCTTCCGCGAGCGCATTTACTGTCTGAACTGCTTGCCTATCAAAAAAATAAGTTGTTGTTATGCTTGAAAATTTAAATATCTCAAAAACACAAAAAACAAACAGCAACGCTATTAAGCCTCCACGCTTCTCGCCTATTGAGCCATTTGCGCTTACATCATTCCTTGTATAGAAGTAGAGAACCAGTGTATATGCGGATAACAGCATCAAAACTAATACACTGGTGTATGAATCAACACGAATACGGTAAGTGCCGGATATCAGTTCAAAGCCAAAATATAAAATCAATAGCCCTATCCAGCTTATTACCGGAAAGTCGAAGCGTAGTTTTTTTTCTTTTATGATTATTTTATTCAGAGTAAAGGCTGCCATTAAGAGTATAATGATGGTTATCCAGAACGAGCTTATTTTAAAGTGGAGTAAACTCCCAAAGGCGATTAGTATACCCCTAAACACCGGAGAGAGATAATACAGTGCCGCAAAAGAAAGCCCTATAGCGGTAATTATTCGCAGTTTCTTTCCGGCGTAAAAGAAAAAGATTGGGATTAGCAATATGATTACCAATCCTGCATAGTGAAGTGGTGCTTCTAAAGGGTTAATCCAACCTCCAAAGCCGGCAGCAGGGCTCATTGCATTGCCTAGTGAGTTTGGAGAGAAAAACCGAAAAAAGGCGGTCAATAGAATGCTTTGATCCCATTCAAACAAATTATCATAAATAAAGCGTAGTCCTATCCTACCAACAGCATCCTCCGTCCTGGCGGAAAACCACATGGCGACTGTCGGCGGTATGATTATAACGCTCGCTGCAAAAACTCCTATCACATAAAGCAGTCCGCATTTAAGCATGTATGTAGTATAGTCACGCAATTTAAACCTATTGGCATGTACATATCGAACTGTGGCATAAGCAATAAGTATTAGGCCGTATAAGTATAAATAGATTGAACCTAATGAGACTCCGATTAGGCATACAGCTACCGGCACCGGATACCATTTTCTATCACTGAAATACACCTCGACGGCGTATAGCAAAAAAGCTACCATCACAATTTCTGTGCCATAAATTACCCAATTTGCCCCTCTTAATATCATATGCCCGCAAAATGCGAACAAAATAGATATCAGCGAGCATACACACGGGTGAAGCTTTAGCTTTCTCAGGTACAGATAAAAGAAGAAGCACGCCAGAACAATTCTGCTGATTTGAACCCACACCATGAAATGAGGAATTATATCTCTTCCCAGAAGTACAGGTATTATCCAAAACGGGTTCAAGTTGATGGGAAAAACACTTCCCATGCCTATACCGAAATGCCATTGCGGTATGCCATATGTTCTTATATAATCCGACATTGCCGCCATATATGGCCAAGCGTGAGCCCATCCATCCGTGGCCGTCATAAATAGAGGGATACCCGATAATATGAAGTCCCTATATAGCAAGACCGCCATGACAAAAGAGAGCAACACTGTAAAAATCAGCGGTTTTTTAGTAATGTATCTGTATGCTAAAGTTGCATAGTTTCTACCCAAAGTCACGTTGCCTCGCTTTCATCTGATTTTGCATCAGTTGCCACAACATCCTTGATCGAATATGGAACATCCATTTTGCTGCCGTAGTAAATCTTTGTCAGCACATCGCTGAGTAAGCCACAGACGAACAAAAACAAGCCGGAAAAGAAACATGCCAGCATAAGAAATGATAAAAAGTCATCAGTGAGGCTCTGCCCACGCACAAAGTAATTGATTGTTGTAAGAACACCCATAACCGTGCCTGATATGAGCATGATTATTCCAACTCCGCCTAATAGGTGAAGCGGTCGAACAGCATACTTATGCCAAAACCATACAGAGAGCATATCAATGAACCCTTTTACACCGCGCCTCCAGTTGTACTTGGTCTTACCGGCTCTGCGCGGTCGATGATTGACGACAATTTCTCCGATTGTGAAGCCTTTGATTTTCAATAGTGCAGGTATAAAACGATGCATCTCTCCATATAAGTTGAGATTATTAAAACACTCTTTCTTATACACCTTAAGGGAGCATCCACTGTCACGAATGCCGTCGCGCACAATTATTTTCCGTAATAAATTTGCACTGCGCGAAGCAAACCTTTTAAAGAAGCTGTCTTTGCGTTTTTTGCGCCACCCTGAAACTACATCAAAGTCATTCTCTCGCATATAGTCAATCATTGCAGGAATGTCTGCGGGGTCATTTTGTCCGTCACCATCCATAGTCACAATGTAATCATTTTTTGCTTGCTTTATTCCTGCATCCATTGCCGCTGTTTGACCGAAGTTTCGCCGTAATCTAACCAGCTTGAGCGGTTGCAATGTTTTGCATTTATCATATGTGCCGTCTGTAGATCCATCGTCGATAAAAATAATCTCGTAAATAAAGCCTGCGCCATCGCAAACAGACTTAATCTCCGTATGCAGGTTTGCTACATTCTCTACTTCGTTGAATATTGGTACTATTATTGATATCTTTGTGTTTTGACTCATATCGTCCCCCGAAAGCGCATTTTAAGCTTATCTTTCTGCGATTTTTTGGTAATATCGAGTTATGTGTCGTTTTGTTTCGTACTTAGTAATCTTCAGATATAACGAGCGCGGCAGGGTCAACAGCAGAAATCTTCTGACTTTGTCTTTATAAGTAGATTTTTTTACTATCATCGGTATATTGTGCCATAGTGACAGATTTTTATACTTAATCCACTCATTCTCAAAAGGGTTTCTATTGTCATATACCCATGGTGCCTCGGTAAAAGACTGCATTTTTTTACAGTGTAAAATCACAGGGTTCTGCAAGGCGTACTCTATTTCGTCAAGAGAATGGAACGTGGATTCATCTACGTCTTTATATGAATATAGATTATTTAACCCAATATCCACCCAGTCTGACAGAACATTATATTCCGGCGGTAATACCTGTATGTTCTCATTAATCGTACGACTCAGCAGGTCTTGATCATGCAAAAAAAAGTTTACGTAACCACGTTCAATTGCTTCCATGATTTTTTCACTGCACTTAAATTCTCTCCACCTCGCTAAGTCTATATAAAGTACACCCGCGTTATAGTACATATCTTTCTCTGTTATTCCGATAAGGTCATTATATCCGCGAAAAACGCGTTCACAAATCATTGCACAGGTCTTATTGTCTTCAAAACAAAATGTTGTCAATTTTGCTAAAGAGCCCACGATTACGGTATCGCTATCAATATAGAGAATTTTGGATATATGTTCAGGGATTACCTTTTCAAGAAACAGTCTGTAATATGTTGCTCTGCTTTTTTCGTGAATCAGTCTTACATTTCGCTCTTTCAGGTACTTATCTATTTTCTCAACATCTATAAATATGATATTTCTTTTGTACCTCTGCGCCAGATGATAAAGATTCTGCTTATTATTCTCGCTTATAGCAAAGCCGAGTATATACACATTTATTTCATCAACCTCTTTGTTGTTTTCAAAAAGCGAAGTTATTGATATGCCGGTATACGGACTATAATTCTCATCACAGCTATAGAGAATGTTCATTATTTAATTCTCCTTGGTTCTTTTCATCTGCGAAAGAAGACCATGCAGTAGTGGTACATACTTAGGCGAGTGGTATTTTTTTAAAAATAACGACCTGATATTTTCGTCAAAGTGTGAGTATGGTTTATTTTCAGAATAGTGGTTAATAGTTTCTATAAACTCGTGAGCTGAGTTGCATCTACGAACATTTTTTTGTCCTTCAACCTCATAACCCTCAAGTGCTTCATCGGTAGCAAACATTGGTTTGCCGTACATCAACGCTTCTGCGGTCTTTACTTTCATGCCATCACCGAACAGTATTGGCGACACCACAGCATCTGCATTGTAATAATAATCTGACAAATCATCTACTGTACCTACGACCTTGACATTGCTGCGGCTGAGTCTGCCGGAAAGTTTCTCAAAATCCCTTCCGATAATGGTGAGTTTGGCTTTTACATTGGGCATCACATTATCAACAAACCATTTAACGCCATGTTCATTTGGCGGAAAAAGCGAGCCGACAAAAAGCAATTGAAGCGGTGAGTGATTAGAGTTTTGATTCGTTACTTTTGATTCGTCAAACTCGTCTTCCATCGAAATAGGCATAGTTATGTCCGCTGTGCGGTTATAGTATTTTTCAAGAAGTTTGGTATCTCTGTCATTTAATGTGATTATTTTGTCAGCGTGTTTTATAGCTAAGGTTTCGTTGAGTTTTACAGCATGATACAATAATATCCTCAAAGGATTCGAAGCTAACTCATTTTTCAGGTACTCCAATTCAACAGTATGCATAAAAACCGCCTGTGGTATCTCTTTAGGCAATCGCTTCTGCAAAAGCCCCATTTTAGTAGACTCAAAAAAAACTAAATCACAGTTCAAGTTCATAATGTAGTTAAAAACAGCATCTTCCACACTTTTGCTGTACATCAATCTGGATAATACCGAATTTTTCAAAGAAATTATTTTTCTGCTGCGATTTGTGAAAAATGGTGTGATGTTGGCTGTTGCTTTATCTAAATACTCTTTATGCTTTGTAATCGCACACACTTGTATATTTTCCTCGCCAAACGCTTGGCGTAATAACCACAAGTTATGGTTGCAACATTTAACACCACCGGAGTTCTGAGACCCTAGTATTTCAAATGTTGTGATGTACGCTATTTTCAAAAGAAATCTCCCTTAGAATTAAGCAATGAATTGGTTAATATCGGCTGTTTCGTATTCAATCTTCCGGAAATTCACTTGTAGCGTTAAGTGCATTGCGCACTGCTTCCAAGTATCCGTAACCGAACCGTTCATCAGGCTCAAGATGTGCACCTTCCGCCCATTCGTTCCAAGCAAACAGAAACAGCATATCCTTGTTATAAACATCCCTTGCTCGTACTATTTGTTTTGTTAGGTAGCTTTCAAATACTTCCGGTGTGTTGTTGATGTGAATTCTTGCCCGCTTCCCATAACGAGGTGAGTTATCCCAACCAACATAAGCACCCGGAATGTTTCTTTCATCTAAGGGATTGCCACTCAGAATGGCATCCCACACTTTCGAGAAGTCTATGACAGTATGTGTCTGTTTGAGTGATTTTCTCAAGCGAATCCCAAATTTATGAATGGCGTAATTTCCAAGTTTATATGCTAAAGATGATAACCTTCCTCGGTTTGCCGAAGTAGCTACACTAGGCTGAACATCAATGATGTGGCTGACATTTTCGTCGTTTGGATAATTGCTGTGACTCGATCTTCGATAGGCGATATCTATTCCGGGCAAACCTGCTTTTATTGCCAGCGATTCCCAGCACTCCGGCATGCCGCTTGGTAAATACTCACCCATATGGATAATGAGCAATGGTTTTCCGTTGGTTTTTATGTAGCGCTCGTCTTTGAAGAAAGGTAATAAAAACTCAAAGTGCTTTTCCCACATTTCAATCGTTCCATATTCTTGTTTTAGTAGGATTTCACCTTCATTTGCAACCCATCTTCTTGTCCAACTTTCGTTCGCCCAATAAATGCAGAATGGGAGATTCAGTTCCTTGTTTTTTAAGTATTGATTTAATGGTTTTTCGAGCATCAGTTTCCCATTAAACCAGTAGTGGTAAAAACAGAACCCATACACTCCATACTTCTTTGCCAGGTTTACTTGCCACTTCATTGCCGTATCGTCCGATAAATCATAGTAATTTCCGTCAAGCGGTATATGCGGCTGATAATGCCCTTCAAACAATGGTCGGGCTTTCTTTACATTATCCCACTCGGTAAAGCCATTCCCCCACCACTCATTGTTCTCAGGCACCTCGTGAAACTGAGGCAGATAGAATGCTATGATTTTCATTTTTACTGTTCTCCTACCGATTATGCATTCCGGTTAACTTTTATCATATATTTTATGTTGCGCGACTCGTGATTAGCATGTGTTGAATATGGCGAATCTCGCCTGACAACCTGGCGGCGAGAGCGGAAATCAGATGGCGAATCTGGTTTTTCCTCGCAGTAATCTCCTCGCCGTTTTAGCTATCACGATGTTTACGGCCTCTGCAAAATTTGGAAGCAACATAAAAACAGAAAAAAAACAAGTAACAATGTCTGAGCGATTTTCGGAAACAATACGCACTAATCCATATTCGTTACACATACTCCTCAGCTCGCATCTTTCAGTGACATTACAACGATTGTGAATCATAATCCATAACAGACACGCATAATATACATACTGCTTCATAACTAAAGACCTATATTCACCATTATCAAGTTTATCTAACAGCGATATCAATAATGGGAAATGTTTAATTCGCGATTCAATATTCAACACACCGGTGGAAGTCATAGTAGAATCGGTGCGGTATCTTCTGCTGTATCCGATATAATCAACGTAACAGACACGCTCTGCCAAAATAAACGCATAGTAAAAAAAATATGTGTCTTCGCCGAAACCGCCATCAAGAAAACGGATTTTATGTTTATCTATGAACTCTCTGCTATATATCTTCAAACACGGTGACTGTATTCTGCCTTTTGTTAATTTCAGAAAGTCAACCCCTGTGCGGATTACATTGACATCTTCAGACCCTAAAGAGAAATACTTTTCTTTACCCAATGTTATAGCCACATCATCGTCCCAAAAAGTACTGCCGTTGAAGATAACTATCTCGCAATGATTATTTTTTAATGCGGAATATGCTGTTTCCACTACTTCTTCTGTGTAATAATCATCCGAATCCAGAAACATAATCGCATCTCCACCGGCGATATTTAACCCGGAGTTCCTTGCGGTGCCTTGTCCCTGATTGACTTGATTGATTACTTTCACTCGTGGATCCAGAGATTCATAATGCTTCAAAATTTCCGAGGTATTGTCACCCGAACCATCATTGACAATTATTACCTCAATATCCTTCATCGTTTGCCTGAGCACTGAGTCAATGCATTCATTGAGATATTTTTCCGCATTGTAGGCGGGTATAATAATACTTACAAGTTTTTTCCCCAACGGTTCAAGTCCACCTCATTACAAAATGAAAGAGTCAACCTGCCAATCTCATATTCCGGTGCCTTTGGTTGCCAACTATGCATTACCATTAGTCCAAAAACGTGTACTTTTTTAGACTAAGTCCCAGTAACAATTAAGCATTATACTTTATGAATCAATTTGTGTCAAGTTTTGAAAAGCTTTTTTGTGTTTAACCTGTGATAATGGTTATTGTTTTCGCGCAAGTAT
>Ga0209755_10001359_pt1 | contig 38648 bp, 28 predicted proteins | sample TergutCo191P1_FD_187301 | JGI IMG/M metagenome (GOLD analysis project Ga0209755, IMG submission 187301) | Cornitermes sp. P1 segment gut microbial communities from Petit-Saut dam, French Guiana - Co191P1 (SPAdes) (version 2) | ecosystem: Host-associated > Arthropoda: Insects > Digestive system... | reverse complement strand
GGGGGGGGGGGGGGTGCATTATCATTAATAAAATCCGTGACTATTTTTAACTCTTTTCGATTGTGTAATTCGGCGCTATTATCACCAAAATCATATCCAAGTAAAACAGATTTTAAAGTTGCGTCTTTTTTAGCATTATTATTCCAAAAACTCTTAACATTTTCGCTGTCAATAGCGGTATTTTCACCATAAATTCTTCCTAAAACATCCATTGATAAACCTCCAAAACACCGTTGATTTATTTAAAATATTTTTAACTAGCTTTTGCCCTTCTCAGCCTGACATTCTCAATATCGTAACTAAAAAGTTCGCGTAAGTCGTTTAAACCAAGCGCCATGAGCGCCATGCGGTCGATACCGATGCCCCATGCGGCGACAGGTACGTCAACGCCAAGGCTCGCGGTTACTTCAGGGCGGAAAATGCCTGAGCCGCCGAGTTCGAACCAGCCGAGGACGGGGTGTTTAATGTGCACTTCTACAGACGGCTCTGTGAAAGGGAAATAACCGGGGACGTATTTTACGTCTTTCGCGCCCGCGACTTCGACGGCAAACATTTCAAGCATTCCCAAAAGGGTGCGGAGATTTACATTATCACCTAACACAATTCCTTCAGTTTGATAAAAATCGGGAAGATGGGTCGCGTCTACGCGGTCGTAACGGAAACAGCGCGCGATGCCGAAATATTTGCCGGGGATTTTCGCCGTTGGAAGCTGCTTTGCAGATAACACTGTTCCCTGCGAGCGGAGTATTAACCGTTTTGTAAAATCGCGGTCAAAGCCGTAGTTCCAGCCGCGGCTGCCTGTCTTGCCGCCGTTTTCGTGAGCGGATGCGACATTGGAAAGCCACGGCTCATCTATCGACTTGGCGCGCGCGATGCCATCAGAGACGGCGCCGTCTTTGGTTGAAGTGTCCGCAATGCTGTACGCGTCGTGAATATCGCGCGCGGAGTGAAACTGCGGCATGAAAAGCGCGTCGGAATTCCAGAACTCGGTTTCAACTAACGGGCCGTCGAATTCTTCAAAACCAAGGGATGCCAATTTATCTTTTACATTTTCTAAGAATTTCGCGTAAGGGTTGGTGCGTCCAGGCGTAAGGCGCACAGGCGGCGTTTTTACATTGTATGAGCGGAAAGTTTTCCCCTTCCAGCTGCCGTCTTCCAGCATAGACTGGGTAAGAGAGCCGATTTCATCGCCGGTGATTCCCGCGGCTTTAAGCGCTTTTGCGGCTTCTTCGGCGGGAACTGAACTGTCCGCAGCGGCGGCAAAACCAAAAAAGACCGTTTCCCTGTCTATTTGCCGGAACGGCGCGTCAGCCGCTCCGCGTTTTTTCGCGATACCTGACATCAGAAGTTTTTCTGCTTCGTTCAGCGCTGCCTCAGAAATTGCGATGCCGCTCCCGGTAGCCGCTGAATTTGATTGACAATTAACAGCCCCGGAAAAACCTTTTTCAAGAAGACCGCGAAGAATTTTAAAATGATCAAAAGGCGGCTCTTTGGCAATTATTACATTTTTATCGCCGTCCATCGCCAGAATACCCGCTTTAGAAAGGCTTCCAAAAGCGCTGCCAATGTCTTTATTTTCCAGTTTGAGGTTTTGAGCAATATCAGGCAGTTTTAAAGAGCCGCTTTGTTTTTTAACAAGATCGATAATCCTCTCTTCGGGGCTGCCCTTCTCTTTCCATTCACGACCAAGGTCAGTCAATTCATAAAAAACCGCTGTTTCGCGGCGGATTTCGCTGATAAGCTCCTTGCCTGTGAGCCATGAAAGAGCCTGATTTCCGTTACCCGGCTTGAATCCAAGGTCACTCTCAACTTTTTCGATGGTTAACTCATCGCCTTTTTTATAGGAAAGGAGAATTCGCACTTCCAGGGGATGCAGGTTTTTAACAACATTTTTTATATCAATTGACATGACAAACCTCTTGAATATGTTAAAACTAACAGATAAAGAGAGCGCGGTCAATAGAAGAAGCCGGATGTTTTAATGTTGCTTTCTCCATAGGTTTATAATAAAATACTAGTGTAGCGCGCAAATTGGAGGGTTAAGTTGGAAGGTAAAAAAAAGATACTTATAGTAGACGATGAAAAAATGAATATCATGGCTTTAGCGCATTTTCTAAAGCCGCAGCATGAAATTATCATCGCTTCGGACGGGACATCAGCTCTTGCGGAAGCGGAGAAACATATACCTGATATAATTTTACTTGATATTTTAATGCCGGATATGAGCGGTTTTGATGTTCTGATAAAACTAAAAGGTTCGGGCGCAACAATGAATATTCCGGTAATATTCCTGACAGGGCTGGACAATGCCGAAGATGAAGAAAAAGGGTTGCTGCTGGGAGCTGTTGATTACATCACTAAACCATTTAATAAATCAATCGTAAAAGCAAGAATAAACACGCATTTAAAAATGTCAAATTATGTTCGTACCATCGAAAAATTGTGTATGCTTGACGCGCTGACAGGATTATCAAACAGAAGAGGTTTTGATATGCGCTTTGAAGCGGAATGGGGACGCGCGTTCAGAGAAAAAAAACCGCTCGGAATAATAATGATCGATATTGACGATTTTAAAAAATACAATGATACCTTCGGTCATCCGCAGGGGGATCTTTTAATACAGGCGATTTCTGAAGTTTTAAGCGGCACGGTTAACAGATCGTCCGATTTTTCCGCAAGATGGGGCGGAGAAGAATTCCTCGCGCTTCTGCCGGATACCGATTTAAACGGCACAATCATAAAAGCGGAACAAATACGTAAAAAAGTCACAGAAATAATAATACATTCAGGAAGCATTAAATTGAACGCCGAGTCTGAGGAAAACGCTCAATCCGGCACATGGGATAAACCTTTCCCAACCATCAGTTTAGGAGCATGTTCTAAAATTCCGTTAGAAAATGATAATCCGGTTGATTTTCTTAACGAAGTTGATAAATTGCTGTATTCGGCGAAAAAAAACGGCAAAAATCAGGTCTGCAGCGCCTAATTCGGAGCGAATTTCCTTGACCCAAACGCAAAATTTTTGTATTTTTATAACTAGGTGGGGATTTTTCCCATAAATATAAGAAAATGGATAGTGGATAGCTGTAATGTCAAAACAAGAGACACATGTAGAAGAAAATACTACAGAAACTCTTCAGGATAACCAAACTGAAGGGGAGATTTCATCTCAGGAAGCTAATAAGGAGTCTGAATCATCAGAAAATCAGGCTGAAGGAACTGCCGGAGAAAAGCTCACTCCTGAGGCGCAAATTGCAGAATTGGAAACGCGTCTTGCGGAAACCCGCGATCAACTGCTGCGAAAAGCCGCCGACTTTGAAAATTTCCGCAAGCGGATGAATCAGGAAAAGCAAAGCGCGATTGATTACGCCAACCAAAGCCTGCTTCTGGATATTATTCCGGTAATCGACGACATCGAAAGGGCGATTCAAGCCGGGGAAAACGCCACAGATTTAGCCGGTTTTCTGGAAGGAATAAAAATGATCGAGAAGCGTTTAGCAAGCCAGCTTGAATCCAAGTGGGGTCTAAAACGTTTCGTTTCCGCCGGAGAAGCTTTTGATCCGAATCTGCACGAAGCTCTGATGATGGAAAAATCACACGCTGTTACCGAAGCGACTGTTCAGGAAGATCTGGTAAAAGGATATATGTTAAAAGACAGGGTTATAAGAGCCGCGAAAGTTAAAGTAATTATGCCGGAGGCATAAAACAAATATAATATTTTTATTTACATAAATAGGAGAAGATAAAAATGGGTAAAATTATTGGTATCGATTTAGGAACAACAAACTCGTGCGTATCAGTTCTTGAAGGCGGAGAGCCTATCGTCATTCAAAGTTCCGAAGGCGGGCGCACTACTCCATCCATTGTTGGCTTTACAAGCAAGGGCGAACGGATTGTCGGCACACCGGCAAAGAATCAAATGATCACCAATCCGGAAAACACGATTTACTCAATTAAACGGTTTATGGGAAGGCGCTATTCAGAAGTTTCCAACGAAATGAAAATGGTTCCGTATCACGTAACGGAGCAGGGAAACGATGTGCGCGTGGAAATTGACGGAAAGAAATATTCACCGCAGGAAATTTCAGCTTTCGTTCTTCAAAAAATGAAAAAAACCGCCGAAGATTATCTTGGCGAAACTGTAACAGAAGCTGTTATTACGGTTCCGGCTTATTTTAACGACGCGCAAAGACAGGCGACAAAAGACGCAGGAAAAATTGCGGGGCTTGATGTAAAAAGAATCATCAATGAACCGACTGCCGCATCTTTGGCGTTCGGTTTTAACAAAGATTCCAAAAAAGATAAAATTATCGCCGTATACGATTTAGGCGGCGGCACTTTCGACGTTTCCATTCTGGAACTCGGTGACGGCGTTTTTGAAGTTAAATCGACTAACGGAGACACTCACCTTGGCGGCGATGACTTTGATCACCGCGTTATGGAATGGATTATTTCAGAGTTTAAAAAAGACACAGGCATCGATCTTGGACAGGATCGCATGGCTCTTCAGCGTCTTCGTGAAGCCGCTGAAAACGCGAAAATTCAATTGTCTTCAATGCAAACAACAGATATTAATTTATCGTTTATCACAGCCGATCAAAACGGACCTAAACATTTACAAAAAACTTTAACGCGCGCAAAATTTGAACAGCTTGTTGAAGACCTTCTTGAAAGATCAAAAGCGCCGTGCCAAAAAGCGCTCTCAGACGCCGGTTACACGCCGGAACAAATTGACGAAGTCATCCTTGTCGGCGGATCAACGCGTATCCCTGCGGTTCAGCAGATTGTAAAAGATCTTTTCAAAAAAGAGCCGAACAAGGGCGTAAACCCCGACGAAGCAGTCGCGGTAGGAGCCGCGATTCAAGGCGGTATCCTCGGCGGCGACGTAAAAGACGTACTGTTACTCGACGTTACCCCGCTCTCGCTTGGCATCGAAACTTTGGGCGGAGTGATGACAAAACTTATTACACGTAACACGACAATTCCGACGCGCAAGAGCCAAATCTTCTCCACAGCGGCGGATGGTCAAACAGCAGTTTCGATTCAGGTTCTGCAGGGCGAACGCGAAATGGCGAGCCAGAACCGTATCCTCGGCAGATTCGATCTTGTCGGCATACCTCCCGCTCCGCGCGGAGTTCCGCAGATCGAAGTTACTTTCGACATTGACGCGAACGGTATCGTTCACGTAAGCGCGAAAGATCTTGGCACCGGCAAGGAACAAAAAATACGCATTGAAAGTTCAAGCGGTCTTAATGATTCGGATATCGACCGCATGGTTAAAGAAGCGGAGATACACGCGGAGGAAGACAAAAAAGAGCGCGAAAAAGCCGAAGTGCGCAACGAAGCGGATTCGATGATTTACGGCACCGAGAAAAACATTAAAGACCTTGGCGACAAGGTAAGCGCCGAAGATAAATCCAAATGCGAAGAGGCAATTGCCGAACTGCGTAAAGCTCTGGAAAGCGGCGACATTCAATCAATCAAAGATAAAACAGAAGCTCTTAAGCAGGTATCGTACAAAATCGCCGAAGAACTTTATAAACAACAGGGAGCGGGCGCGCAGGGACAGCCGGGAGCAGGTCCTAACATGGGCGGCGGTTTCGGCGGATTTGACGCGAACGGCAACCCAATGGGCTCAGGCGCAGGAAGCGCAGGCTCAGGCAGCGATAACACAAGAGGCGCCGAAGACGCCGATTACGAAGTAGTGGACGACGACAAGAAGTAAACGATGGCGAAACGGGATTATTACGAAGTTCTTGGTGTTCAAAAAAACGCTTCTAAAGACGAGATAAAAAAAGCGTACCGAAAACTCGCCCTTCAATATCACCCGGATAAAAATCCGGGCAACAAAGAAGCCGAAGAAAAATTTAAAGAAGCGACCGAGGCCTACGATGTTCTCGCGGATGACCAGAAAAAATCCGCCTATGATCAATTCGGTTTTGCCGGAGTTGAGGGCATGGGCGGCGGCGGTCACGACTGGAGCAATTTCCGGGGCTTTGAAGATATTTTCGGTGAGGGCGGTTTTGGCAACATATTTGAAAGTTTCTTCGGCGGCGGATTTGGAAGAACAAGAGGCGGCAGCGGAGTAAGACAGGGAGCCAATCTTCGCTACGATATTGAAATACCTTTTAAAGACGCTGTCTTCGGAACAAAAGTTGAAATTCAATATTCACATAACGAATCATGCAAGACCTGTAACGGAGCGGGAACTGCGGACGGATCCAGCAAAAAAATCTGTCCTCTTTGCCGCGGTTCGGGACAGGTAAGGCACAGTCAGGGATTTTTCTCTGTAGCCACAACCTGCCATCAATGCCACGGCGAAGGTTCAATAATCGAAAAACCATGCGGCGACTGCGGCGGATCGGGAACACAGAAAAAACGGCAGAAAATAATGGTCACAATTCCGGCAGGCGTAGAAAACGGTAAGCGCGTAGTTATCCCAAAGCAGGGTGATGCGGGACCTAACAGCGGACCGGCAGGCGATTTATACGTTTTTATAAGGGTTAAACCTCACGAATACTATGAAAGACAGGATTACGATCTTTACTGCGCCGTTCCGATTTCTGTAAGCCAAGCGGCACTTGGTGCCGATATTCAAGTAACGACTCTGGAAAATAAAACAATAAAGGTGAAAGTACCTGCCGGTATTCAGAATGGAAAGATGCTTCGCATCCGCGAAGAGGGAGTTCCAACAGGAAATCAAAGGGGAAACTTGTATATTAAGCTTATTGTGCAAATTCCGGAGAAACTTTCCCGCCGCGGAAAGGAATTACTTGAGGAATTAGCGAAGGTTGAAGGTCAAAATGACAGTCCAAAACCAATTCCTCTGTCTAAACTGGCGGATGTTTAAAAAAACGCCGCACTTGACAAAGTAGCTATATGTTAACTAATATAGCATGTAAGGCATTGTATTCATTTTAAATAACATATAAAGGAGAGGATGATGAAAAAACTTTTCATTTTATTAGTAGTTTTTATTCTTGCAGCAAGTTTTGTTTATGCTCAGGAGTTTGATGACGAAGATGCTGAAGTATCTGGCGAGCGCGAAATTGAATTTTTAAACCTGGAAATTAGTTTAGGGTTCCCGGTACATTGGTCAAACGGACTCCATGATGATGAATTTTATCAAATTATCAACCTGGCTACAGGCTCCAACATGATGGATGATAAATCAATTACAGCTAACACGTCATTCGGCGTTGGACTTAACTTTAATATAAGCAAATCATTCGCCGTTTCAATTGATATGGATATTTTCTTCGGCGCAAAACTTGCGGGATTCGCTTCTCCTACATCAGATTATAATTCGATCTTTGGAATAAACGCCTTCGTCGGACCGACATTCTACCTGTACAACAACAATGTGCTCAGAATTCCTCTTTCGGTCGGCGCTCATATGTATTATTTCACTGACGATCTTTGGGTTCCGGAAATCAGCACACAAAGCGCATGGATGAACAGAAGTGATTTACAATTCGGTCCGGCGCTCTCTCTTGGCATACAGTTCCACTTTGACAACGGCATATATATGTTTACCCGCACACAAGTCGCGATAGACCTTGTTCGCGTACACAAAATAGAATGGTTAAATGTTACAGTAAACGAATATGAAAGCAACGAATGCACAGATATAATGAGTATTAACTGGGGAATTAAACCAGTCTTTGGTCTTGGTATTAAATTCTAAAAGAATTAATAATAAAAAAGCCGCTCAATCGAGCGGCCTTTTTTTTACCCTTTTGCCTCAATAAAAATAACAATTATTTTTTCTTCCCGGTTTTCTTCGCGCCGCTCTTTTTCGTCTCCGCCTTTTTTGGTTCAATTTTCTTTGCCGCAGGTTTTTTTTCTGCGGGTTTGCTTTTCTGCGATGCCTTTTTTTCAGCCGGCGGCTTCTCTTTCGCTGCTGTCTTCGCGGCAGGTTTTACCTTTATGGAAGATTTTTTCTCTTCCGTTTTAGCCGCCGGTTTTACCTCAGCTTTTTTTACGCTTGTTTTAGGTTTATTTTCTTCTGGAGCGGCTTTCTGCGGCGATTCTTTCGCTTCAGTTTTTTTCGCGTTCGCCTTAGGTTTGTCTCCTCCTGTTAAAATATCAAGCAGAATATCAAGGCGGTACTCTGATTTCGCTTCCGCTTTTAATAGCACATCATAAATACCTGCGATACGTTCTATACGCTCTTCGATAGGTATGCGCACAGAAGTTTCCATCATGAAGAAAAGAGACGAATAGAACAGCGCGTCTTCAAAGCCCTCTTTGTTAAACCACGCGACATCGTTAAAGAAATTAATTCCCAAAATGCGCCTGAAATCATCTGTCAAGTAATTTTCTTCGATAATGAAAGCGGCAAAATCCGACGCCGAGAATTTTAATCCGTTTTTCTTGGATTTATCCCAGCTATACGCCGCTAACGCGCCTGATTCCTCATTTGTGCGCCTTAACACCGCTTTCATAAGATCTGTTATGCGCCATGCTTCCGCGTCCGACGCGCCGAAGAATTTATAAGCGTCTCTTATCTTCCGTCCCAGATCCCAGTGATTAAAAGCGAGGTTCTCGGCATGAGCGCCTGTCGCCTCTTTGCCGATTATCGAACGTAATAGAGAAATAACGCCGTAAGTGAGCGCGACAGAATGAATCAGCTGTCTTTCCGACATACATTTTGTTATGCGATCAAGCAGAGGCGATTTGGATTTTTTCAATGCTTCTAAAATATCTTTAAGCCTGTTTATATACGCTTCAAATTCTTTCCATATCGCATCATGATCAATCGCTGTGAATTCTATATTCGTCTTTGAATCTGTTTTTGAAGGAGCAGCCCAAGGGTCCCACGCTCCGTTTGCTCCGCTAATATAATGTTCCGCCGTTTTAATAAAAGCGATAACTGGTTCACGGAAAGAATCCACAAAGAATTTTTCGTATATGGATACATTAAGACCGTTGACAATTTCAGGTTTTAAAATTTCGTTAAAACGGTAATAAAGTTCGCCCAGGAAAATATCTTTGATTGACGCATGAAGATCGCAAACTCCGCTGCCGTTAAGATCATTGTTCAATCGCGCCCATCTGCCCCTTGCGTCATCTTCAACTTCGTTTATATCAAGGAAAACCTGCGTTTCATATCCTTTAAGCGCGACAAAAAATCCGTCTTCACAAAGCGCCTTGGAAGAACGTATGAACCACAAATTAGATTTTTGTTCGCGTAACAAGGTAAAATATTTGCTGTCGTAATGAATGCCAAGAGCTTCGTCCAAATTATCTCTTCGCGTACCGCCTTCGCATGGAACCGGAGGATCGCTTGCTTTTATCCAGCCCGCGGTTTCATAGTATGAATTGTTGTAGAATATTAAAGCTCTTTCATCACAGCCGTTAATCCATGCGCGGTTACAATACGCAAAAACATTTTCGTTAACATAACCACCCGAACAATAAAGATCGAAAATTCTGAATTGCGCGCTTCCTGAGAATAGAGCGCGTCTTTTCATCAAAGGAAAAATTTCATGTTCATGCCGATCTACAAGATAACCGTCGGGCTGCTCATCGTGGTATGCGCGGCGGTACTCCATGCCGTATTTTTCTTCAAAACCTTCAATCTGCCCGTGACCGAACATGGGAAGCCCCGGCATTGTTACAAGCAATGTGCAGATACCGAAATATTTATCACCTTTGCCGAACTGGGCAACAGCGGTTTCTTCATCGGGGTTATTCATAAAGTTGACGAAGCGTTTTAAAATTTCAGGATCAAATTCCATTGTATTTTTAATTGTCGCGCGGTATTTATCATTTTCTTCGTTTTTAAGCATGTTCATAAAAGCCGAATTGTAAACGCGGTGCATTCCCAGAGTGCGGACAAAGTAACCTTCCATCATCCAGAAAGCTTCGGCAAGCAGCAGGGTGTTAGGCGCTTCTGACGCGCAGCGGTCGACAACTTCGCGCCAGAACTCGTTAGGGATTCGGCTGTTAAACTCTTCTGTGGAGATTGAATGTTCCGCGCGGCTTGCGATTGCTCCGCCTGAGCCGGGCGCGGGAAACCAAAGCCGCTGAATATGACGCTTTGCAAGCGTCATGGCAGCATCGAAGCGCACTATCGAAAACTGCTGACACACTCCGATAATTGTGCGGATAACAGCTTCACGCGCTTCGGCGTTTAAAAAGTCAATCTGCGCCGTATCATTCCATGGCATGGAAGTGCCGTCGTTGCCGTGGTAGATGTAGCGCGTTTCGCCTGTGCGATTATCGATCCGTTTAAAAACGACAGCCGCGTCACTTCGCGAAAAATAATGCTCTTCGATTTGAACCGTTATATCGTCTCTGCCTGAAAGATTGCCGCAGTTGTAGTTGTAAGTTGGGAAGGGCGGATACGGGAGCTGTAAAAATCTGTCAGGGTGCTCTATCATCCATTTGCTGTCGATGCCTGTATGATTCGGAACCATGTCGGAACCAAGACGAATCCCCCGGCACATACAGCGTTCGCGCAAATTGCAAAGCGCCCCCCATCCGCCAAGTTCTCCGGCTATGTCATAATCATTCAAACTGTAAGCTGAAGCCGCCGCTTCGGGATTCCCTGTCCATTGTTTAATAGTCTTGCTTGCCTGACTTCTCTCCCACACGCCGATAAGCCACAAACCAGTAAAACCGCGCCGCGCAAGTTCGTCGAGTTCTTCATCGGGAATTAAATCAAGGCGGTTTATTTCTTTGCCGTATTTTTGGGACATTTGAAACAGCCAGACAAGAGTGCTCTTCGCAATTAAAACCGTTTTTGGCATCCAGTCCTGATCGGGACTGAACCGTTCATACTCATCAAGACCCGCGAATGTAAGCACATTGCTTGGACCCGGACCCATAAAACCGGGTTTATTTTCTTCGCTTATAACATCAAGACTCATTAAAATACGTGACATAAATTTTGAAATGAGAAGCCCCCAATGCCTGCGCATATATTCAAGCTGATCAAAAAGCGAATCGGGAAAAGCGATCGCGGGGGAGCGAAGAAAATCCCAAAGGTTCATTCCGTCGGGACCGAAAGGAGGCATATCTTTTAAATGCGCTTTTAATTCCTCGATTGCGTTTGGATAAATCGTTGCCTTAGTAAGAGCTTTATCGTCAAACAAAAATTTAAACGGGTTAAAAGCCGGATTAAGATTCGCAATCGAAAGGAGCATAGTTTCTTCGATAGAAAGAGCGCGGCAGCTTTCACCATCATCTGCGCCTTTCAAGTACTGGTCAACATTTTTTTCGCCTTTGTAAACGGCTCTCGGCGGAAACTGCGTATTGAAAGAATTTAACAGCTTCCCGATTTTTTCTTCGCCAAGGTTGGATTCAAGCCTATCCAGCGCAGTCTCAAAAATGTCACCCTGAACCTCCTCGCGGTAAAGCGCAACAACAAAGTGAAGAATCTCATCAATTAGACCCATCGCATACAAGTGACCCGCTTTTATATAGCGTTCAGGATGAGCAGGATCCTGTTTCAGATTAAATTTATTAGCAAGTTCTCTGCATTGCTTAATGTCGGCAAGAACCACATTTCCGGTCAAAGAAAAAAGGCTGTCATTCAAATCATATTCAATTCTGACATCACGATTTATATGAAACTCCATAAGAGCTTTTCTGTTTCCAGCCCAATGCGTATTTTTATTCCCAAGCTTAGTAAAAGTGATACAATATTTTTTCATTAAAGCTCCTTTACCGACAGCAACATTATAGTACATTTTTACCCAGCTGTCAAAAAAGCAAAAATCAAAAAGGTGTCAGTCACCTACGCTACATATGGTGTACACTTTTTGCAAACAACACTATAAAAAATTGGTGGCTGCCACCATTTTGGCTTATATTATTAATATTTGTATATTCTTCATAGGTGACTGACACCATCATAAAAATGAGATATAATAGCGGCAGGTGATTATCACTACCGAATTATGGATACAAATTTATTAAACCAATCGATTCTTACATTCTCGCAACCAACCTTTACCCGTTCAGGAGGACCAGGCGGTCAAAATGTGAACAAGGTGAACACCAAGGTAACTTTAAGGCTGCGGCTGAATGAATTGAGCGGGCTTTCCGAAACTGAGATGGAACGGGTAAAATCTCTCCTAGCGAATCGAATTACAACAGACGGCGAAATGGTTATTACTTCTGATGAGGAACGCTCACAGCGGATAAATCTGGAAAGAGCATACTTTCGCATGGAAGCGCTAATCACAGCTGCGGCAAGGCTCCCAAAGAAACGCAAGCCTAGTAAACCGAGCAAAGCAGCTAAAGAAAAGCGGCTTCAGGCAAAGAGGCGGCAAGGAGAGAAAAAAGCGGAAAGATTCGCGCCGAAAGAGGATTAGAAAAGAAGAAAAAAGCGTAAAAAGTAAAAAGGGGAAAAAGGTGTCAGTCATCTTTTATTAATCTACATAAAGTTTAAACAAAGGAATAAAAGGTGTCAGTCACCCACACCACTAATAGCGTAGTTAAAAATTTTAACCACACCATACGTAGCGTAGGTGACTGACACCCTGTTTCCATTTTATATGCAACACAAGCTACTAACGCCATTGTTTCTTAAATATGCACCTGATGGTTTCCAATCCTCTGGGGCGGTTACAAGTCCTGCTTTTACCGGGTTTTGGTCGATGTAGTTCATTACAGTATCAAATTCTTTTGGGCTTTGAATAACTTTAGCAAAGTATCGATCTCCCCATAAATGATCCGTTGCTTTATGAATACGATTCCAGCACTTTGCCGAACCGGTCTTGACCCATTGCATTATATTTGCCAAGCTGGTCCCTTCTGCCGGCTTGATTAGCAGATGAAAATGTGTTGGCATGATACAGAAATTAAGCAACTCAAAGTAAAATTTTTCCCTTGCTTCTTCCAAGATAAGCAGAAAAATTTTCTGCCCCAGATGTTTCTCAAAAACCCTGATTTTATTATTTGTTCTTGAAGTAACATGATATGTTGCTCCTTCAACAAAAATTCTTGACTTACGCATAGTATACTCCTGCGACACATAAATTTTTGAATTTGTGTCAGCTATATATGGCGCGCAGATGCGTGGCGCTTGCTCGAAATTGAAAATTTTTTATTATTTTTTAGTGTCAGTCACCTCTTATTAATCTACAAAAAGCTTAAATAAAACAAAGAATGGTGTCAGTCACCTACGCTACTAATAGCGTAGTTAAAAATCTTAATCACACCATACATAGCGTAAGTGACTAACACCTTTTACCATTTACACCCACACCACTAATAGCGTAGTCAAAATTTTTAACCACACCATACATAGCGTAGGTGATTGACACCTTTTTTCCTTTTTCCCCCAAAATCCACTTGCAACTTTTTATTCAATACATTACAAATTAGCTATGCAAGAAAAAGCCGTTTTTTGAAAATTATTACCCTTTTGGTGGTTTTAGGGCTTTCGATTTTGGGATGCGCTAAAGAACCTGTTGAAGTAAATGTCACAGGTTGGGTCGATAAAAATAACGACAATTATGACGACAACACAGGACTGGACAAAGACGGTTACGACCGAAATGGTCTGGACAGCGACGGCTATAACAAATTGGGATGGAAAGCGGGTGATGAAGTAAACAAAAACGGCACGTACTTTGACAAAAATGGCAATGCGTTCGACGGCACGCCCTACTATAAAGGCTACGACAGAGACGGTTACGACATAGACGGCTATGGCAGAGACGGTTGGAACAAAGACCCCGAAAATCATATGCATAAAAACGGCACGTACTTTGACGAAAATGGGTACGCACGGGACGGCACAAAACACTTTAACGGTTACGATGCGGACGGCTAGAACGAATATGGTTGGCACAAAGACGGACGCGAACAAAACAAAAACGGCACGTATTTCAGCACCATCACGGAAAAAACCGTGAACGGCAACAAATATTACCAAGGTTACGATTACCTTGGCTACAACGAATTGGGTTGGAAAGCGGGTGTGGAATTAAACAAAAACGGCGCATACTTTGACGAAAATGGCAATGCGTTTGACGGCACACAATATTATAACGGTTATGACAAAAACGGTCTTGACAAAAACGGATTCCCCTATATTAAATCCGTGGAAAAGGCACCGCTTGGCACTTCTGCCACAATGACCACACAAGATATGGTTTATCGTCGTATGACCACCGCCAAAACCAGCCTTGAAAATAACGCCGCCGCGGTTGCCAAATTATTTAACGACAACAGCCAATACAGCCAATCCGCCCTGACTGAGGGAGTAAATGAAGCAAAAAAAACGTTCGCCAAGACCCAGCAAACCAATAACTGTGACTATGTGGTCAGAAGTGGCTTAGGGGCCATTTCTTGCTATATAGTCACAGTTATTGGTTTGCTGGAAAACACAAATAAAATAATAGAATTTGGAAATGTATTTACCGCCTATCAAACACAGGCGTATAGCGACGCGCGAGCACACACCACGGGTCCGGGGCAATTTGACGTGGCTTTCCAAAATGAAGCCCTAAACGAATTACCCGAACTTTATGCCCTGCTCCCCAATGTACAAAATGGCGATATCATAAATTACGTGGAAAACACCTATATCCCCCAACTTTCCGCCGAAATTGGTGTCGCGTCCGGTCTTATCCGTACATTATTTAACCAAATAAAGGGTTGGGAGGAGTTTTACGCCCAAATCGATGACGCCCGAAACCAAAATTTCAAACCCACAACAACAGCATCCACCCCCTATACCTCCCACTATCTCCCACTTCGCACAACCCAATATGTTCGAAACATTACTACTGGAACCACCGCCCAACAACAATCCGCCCAAATGGGAATGTAATTACACTTAGCCAAAAGGTGTCAGTCACCTACGCTACGTATGGTGTAGTAAAAATTTTTATATACGCTATTAGTAGTGTAGGTGACTGACACCTTCATTGTTCGCCATTGTTTCACGTGAAACACACGCGAACCGCACGCACATCCAATAAAAAAGGCTGCCAAAAGCAGCCTTTTTTATTGCTATCCGCCGCGCCATCAATCCTTACTGTCAAACGTCAACACCACTTCATCATCTCCGGTTTTTGAATAAAGCATCAACTTCTGCTCTTTGCGATCCCATCTATAAGCGCCTTGTAAATAAACATAGAACTCGTATTCCTTTAAATTGTTGGGTTCAAAAAGCGCCGCCATTAGGGTTGAGCGCATGGGAGGAATTGTTATTGTTTGTTTTTCGCTTGTGGTGTAGGGACCGGAGTAGCGGTTGGGCGCGCCCACGCCGGAAAGAAATCCCTTTCCGTCAAATGTCAAAGAAAAGATTTCTTCTTCGCCGGGCATACCTTTCAATTCGTCGCGGGCAAAACCGGTGTCCTTGCCGTTTATGCTTACACTGGTCAATATCCAATGTCTCCCAAGATTGATCGAAAAGTCCTTGTTCTCGCTTGCTTTTTGAGCATTCTTTTCATCAATGGCCCGCGCGTTGGCGTTGGCAGTAAAACCCATCAAACAAACGGCGGTCAATGTAATAAATAATAAATTTTTCATAAATACCTCTAAAAGTAATATAAACTAAAAACATAGAAAATGTATATTAATAATTTAATAAATTGATGTTTTTAAAAAATAAAAAAAGCGGCAAATGCCGCTTTTCGTTTATCGTGCTTATATGCGCCGTTTCAATGGCGCATATAAGGGCGCGCTACTCGGGCTAAAGCCCTCGCGCCTACTTCATCTCATTGACTTTCATCGGGCGCCACGCCTTGCTAATTAATTACATCTACACCGCTTGACGCGGCGCTGACCTTGGGCGTGTTTCACGTGAAACACATTCGGAGGTTTTCTCCCCGGTAATGTGTTGTCCTACTTTAAAGTGAAGGTAAGCCTTACGGTGTTGCCGTCTTCTGCCTTTGACGTAAGAACAAGTTTCTTTTCCTTGTTGATGGTCCATTTTGCGATGTTTTTGACATAAACGAAGTATTCCTGTTCCTGAAGCTTTTCCGGGCGGACTATGGGCTCATATGTTGATATATTTAAATCCTGAACTTCAATGGATAGGTTCTCGCCTATCGTATACGGCGCAGAGTAAGTGTTCCGCGCTCCCACTCCGTTGAGCGAGGTGCTGTTAAATTTCAATATAAAAATATCATCAATACCTTCTGCTTTTAATTTATCCCTGTCGTACCTGATTCTTCTGCTGAACGGATCGCCTGAGATTTGGACATCAATCAATTTCCAGTCCTTTCCCATGGCTGCCGAAAATTTTGGCGTACTTGAGCAGCTTCCCAAAATTAAGCCTGTAAGGCAAATGGCGATAACTGCTAAAACTAAAAATTTCCTATTCATGACTATTCTCCTCCGGCTGCCGCCGATGCATCGTCCTCTTTGACGATCCTGTCTAATCCGATAACAAAATCCGGCTTGTCGATGCTAAGAATACGTACGCCCTGAGCCGATCGTCCCATCACCCTGATATCGCTCACTTTAAGTTTAATCGACTTGCCCTGACTCGTAATGCACATTATGTCTTCTTTGTCCGACACATTCACGCAGCCGACAATTTCGCCCGTTTTTTCCGCAACTGTATAAATCTTCTGTCCGCCCGTGCCGCGTCCGTGTGATGAAAATTCGCTGAACTCTACCCGTTTTCCATAACCGAATTCGGAGAGAATCAGCATCTTCTCATTATCATCCACTCTGAGCATTCCCGCAAGCTCGTCACCATTGGAAAGTTTCATGCCTGTAACGCCGCGTGAAGAACGTCCCATTGCGCGGACATTGTCCTCGTGGGTTCTGAGCGCCTGTCCTCTGCGGGAAATAAGCACTACTTCGTCCTTACCCTTTGTTAAAAGAGCGCTTACAAGCTTGTCACCTTCATCAAGATTGATCGCGACAATTCCCCTCGTTTTTGCGTTTACAAATTCGGATGTTTTTACTTTCTTGACTACACCGCAGGCGGTCCCCATGAACAGGTATTCGTTTTCGCTGAAATCCTTTAGCGAAACGATCGCTGTGATGTCTTCGTTTGGAGAGACAGTCAGAAGGCTCTTAATATGCGAACCTTTGCTCGTGCGGCTGCCTTCGGGTAACTCATGTACCTTCATCCAATAAGCTTTGCCTGCGCTTGTAATGAACATGACATACTCATGTGTTGATGCTACGAAAATCTGCCGGACATAGTCGTCCTCTGCTAATTTAGCACTTTGCATACCTTTACCTCCACGTCCTTGATTTTTATATGCTGAAACGGGAACCCGTTTTACATAGCCAAGATTTGAAATAATGATCATCATCTCTTCTTTTTTAATCAGATCTTCAATATTGATATTTTCAACTTCGCCGGCGACTATCTCTGTGCGTCTCTTGTCTCCGTACTTATCGGCGATTTCTTTCGTCTCATCCTTGATAACTCCGCGCAGTTTCTTCTCGTCGGCTAAAAGCGATTTGTAATAGGCGATTCGTGTTTTTAATTCCGCAAGTTCCTGTTCGATTTTTTCAACTTCTAAACTTGTAAGTCTTCCCAGCCGCATTTCGACGATTGCTTCTGACTGCGCTTCGGAAAGTAAAAAACGTTCCTGCAGTTTGATACGCGCTGTCGCTACATCGCGGCTTTTCTTGATGATCGCTATAACTTCGTCGATATTTGCAAGAGCGATGATAAGCCCTTCGAGGATATGGGCGCGTTCTTCGGCTTTTCGTAAATCGTAGCGGGTACGGCGCGTTACAACATCGACACGATGTTCAACAAAGTGATATACCAATTCTCTCAATGTGAGTAACTGCGGCTTTCCGCCGACAAGCGCCAAATTGATGATTCCAAAGGTGGTTTGAAGCTGTGTGTTCGAGAAAAGCAGATTTAAAATGACTTTTAAAATGGCGCCTTTCTTTAATTCGATAACGATGCGGATTCCATCGCGATCCGATTCGTCGTTTGCGTTTGCGATACCGTCAATCACCTTATCGCGCATTAACTGACCGATTTTTTCCAGAAGCATTGCTTTGTTTACATTGTAAGGAATTTCTGTAAAAACTATTTTTTCCTTGCCCTGTTTGGTAGTCTCAACATTGAACCTGCCGCGAACGAGCAGTCTTCCGCGCCCGGTTTTATAAGCGTCCTTAATGCCGTTTCTGCCGAAAATTACCCCGCCTGTGGGGAAGTCCGGGCCCTGGACAAATTTCATTATTTCTTCGTTTGTAATATCGGGATTGTCGATTATAGCGCAAATTGCGTCGCAGATTTCGCCAAGGTTGTGTGGAGCCATATTTGTCGCCATGCCGACGGCAATCCCGCTTGAACCGTTGATTAACAAGTTTGGAATGGCGGAGGGCAGCACCACAGGTTCAATTTCTGACTCGTCAAAATTGGGGACAAAATCGACCGTTTCCTTGTGAAGGTCGCGGAGCATTTCATCGCCGATTTTGGAGATTTTCGCCTCGGTGTAGCGCATGGCTGCCGGCGGATCATCGTCAATTGAACCGAAGTTTCCCTGTCCGTGCACGATTGGATAACGCAGTGAAAATTCCTGCGCCATACGCACAAGTGCGTCATACAGCGACAAATCCCCGTGCGGATGATATTTACCCATCGTATCGCCGACGATACGGGCGCTCTTTTTGGTAACAGCGCCGGGGCGTAAACCTAGCTCATCCATGGAGTAGAGGAGCCGCCTGTGGACAGGTTTAAGTCCATCCCGTACATCAGGCAGGGCGCGGCTTACAATTACCGACATGGCATAATTGAGATAGTCTGCTTTTACTTCGTCTTCTATCGCTATGGGTATAACTTTTCCCGCAGGTTCATTCAGAGGCAGCTCACCCGTTGTATCGCTTTTTGCCATATTTTAGTTTAGCAAAAAAAACAAGTAATTTCAATGGCTGGAATCTTCGATTGTCTGTCCTAATTTTCTAAGTGACTCTCTAAAATCTTCGTCTTTGATTGAGTCGTATCCGCGCAATGGCGGCGTCTTTTTCTTTTCCGATTCATCTGTAACATCCTGTTGTGCGCCGCCACTTTGAAAATCTGACGGCTGCGTAATTGGCGGATCCTCGTCAATTTTATTTTCTTCTGTTTTCTGCCTGCCGTTTCCGAGCATAAGCGAAAGACCGGAAATATCTAAATCAGGAAAACGAACGCGAAAATCGTATAACAGTTTACTTTGCTTTGTTTGAAGAATCTGCTTCCATCCGGGATGATCAACCTCGATACACAGTATGCCTTTTTCCAGTTCTTTTATTCTTGAATGATCCACAGCCGAGGCAATTCCGTTTTTTTCGGTAATACTTTTCCACGAATTAAAAAGTTTTGAGTAACCCTGCGCCTTTTCTATAAATCTTTCGTCAAAAAGAGCCGAAACGATTTCGCCGATTGAATTCATTTTATATTTATAACATGAAATTTTAACAATTGAAACTAGGTTAATATTTATAGTGCTTTATCTCCTGTTATGAAGATGCCGTCGTTTATATTTATCTCCAATTGTTTTGGTCTATAGTTATAAAACCAATCTTCATTCTTTTTGTAACGCTCCGTAATAAATATAATATTTTGATTTGCCGAACCGACCAAATTCCTTTTGTTATCAGGTTTATCAATTTCATATTTTCCGTCAATTATTATATCGACAGCGGAAAAAAAATTGTTATCTATTTCTTCAGCTTTATTACCGGTAAATAATATTATGCCAAGATCTGCTTTTCTTATTTCTTTCGATAATTCCAATAAACCATTTTGCAGAGTCGGCTCACCTCCCAGATAAGTTACCCCTATAATGTTAAATTCATTTTTTGCATTTATAATTATTTTTAACATTTCATCGAGAGAAAGAATATTAGCCTGTTTGAAATCAAACAATTCAGGATTGCAGCAACCAAAACATCTTTTATCACAGCCTTGAAACCATATGGCAAGGTGTTTTCCCGGACCTTCAGCTTCTGTACATTGATTAATAAACGCTACATTAAAATTATTTCTCAAAAGATAATTCCTCTTTTTCAATATTAAAACTGATTGTTATTGTTGAATCAGGGTAAATATACTCATCGTATTCAAAAAGATAATCTGCAAGTTTAGATACTAATACATCTTCCAGTTTATTGAGTATATCGCGTCCGCCTTTTCCTTTATCCGCTTTTGAAACGATATATTCAAGGAATTCTTTCTCATTTGCAAAATGTAAATTTAATTTTCTACTCTCTTTAATATATTCAATAATTGGTAATATTTTAGTTCGCGCAATTTCAGTTTGCACTGCTTTATTATTAATAAAATTAAAGGTTATAATATTTCCATAACCTATTCTTCCTAGAAGTTCAGGACGATTTATTTCATTTTCAAATTTATCTTTTATACATTCAAATATTGTTTTCTTAATTGTATTAAAATCCATCTCGTTGTTGATTTTAGTAGCGCCAATATTTGATGTAAAAATAATTATACATTCAGAGAAATAAACGGTTTCTCCCTTGTTGTCTGTAAGCCTTCCATCTTCCAGTATTTGAAGAAATTTATCCAGAATTTTGGGATGCGCTTTTTCTATTTCATCAAATAACAATACGCAAAAGGGACGCTCTTTAATAAGATTCGTAAGTTGTCCGCCGGCTTCATAACCTACATATCCCGGAGGGGCACCAATCAATTTTTGATCGCTATGTTCATGATTGTATTCGCTCATATCAAATCTTATGCACGCGCTCTCGTCGCCGAACAAGAATTCTGCAAGTGACTTAGCAAGTTCTGTTTTTCCAACGCCAGTTGGTCCTGAAAAAAACAATACTCCTTTTGGTTTGCTTTTTGTTTTACTATGCTGTAGTCCGCTTAAACCTGTTTTAGCGCGAACAACTACTTCACGAACCTTCTCAATAGCCAAATCCTGACCTTTTACACGCATACCGAGTATTTCAATTATTTTACGGACTTTTTTCGGTTCAAGCTGCTCCCACGGACTATCTTTTTTTCCGTATTTATATAACGATAATAGTTTATCAACTGTCATTGTCTCCTTTTCTGATCTTGATAATTTTGCAAGTTGAATAATTTCTTTTGCCGTAAAATTGTCCATTCCGTCTATGAGATTTATTTTACTTTGTTCGTCATTATCCAACGAGACGGTTAATTTAAATTGCGCAGAATTAAAATCAACTATTGCTTTTCTCTCATCGCGATCTGGTTTTCCCAGCGTTATCAATTTACAATCTGGATTATTCCGATACAAAGAAACAGGAATTTGAGATATGTTTGATGTAATAAAAATAATAGCATTACCATCGCCTGATGGCTGTACTTTTTGATCGTATATTCCGCGTATCAGTCTTGTTAAATTTTTACGGTCGCAGTCAGATAATCCCTGTTCATAGGGGAAAAGATAATTTGAATAGTTAATTATAAAACAAACCTTACGATTTTTATCCAGAAGGGTATTATATACAACAGGAAAAAATTCATCAGGTTCTTTATATTTTTCTTCTGTCTGGATTGAATCATCTATATCAAGCCCTTCAACCTGCTTATCACTTGCGACTTTTTTTGCTTGCGATGTTTTAAGTTTAACGGCATCCCCATTTATTAAGCCTTCTATTCTATCCCAAACATAAACATCTTGAAATAAATCCGGATGCTTGAGTTCATTGATCAAATATTCATTCAAATTTATAAAAGAGCTATCGTTGTAGTAAATATCCTGTACATTCCCATCAACAAAAAGAAGCTTTTTATATGTTACTTCTCTTTTAATTTTTTCTATTGAACTAATAATTCCCATATTTTCAACCTCCTATTTTTTGCATATCAATAGTTTGATGCGCCATTTTATCCAATCTGTCCGGGTTGGACCATAAAATTTGCTTCTCTTCCAGTTTTATGCCGTATATACTTTCAAATTTTATTTCAAAATCATCTATATCTTTTTCACATGATAATCCCTTGTATTCATGAAATTTATAAATAAATTTTCCATCAAGATAAACGTCAAAATTCGCCTGTTCACCGTTTGTTTTCATTGCATATATTTTTGCATGATCTCCGCATTCTTCTACATTTTCTTTTTTAACTATAAACCCTTGCTCTTTTATTATTTTAATAATTGAATTTAAAACCCTGTTGCGAACTTCTTTATCTACAGCTTCATCGTGCATCTCTTTCTCTTTCTTGTTAATTACTTCCTCAATAGGCGTATCATCTCTAATATCAGAAATATCCAAATCTTCTTTTTTAAGCATCAAGCGTATATTATCGGCAGCGCGTTTTTGATACGTCTTGCTTTTTTTCATTTTCTCTTCTGCATCCATTAGTAACGACTCTTTTGTATTATGTTTTGTTTTTCTTGCTGCGGCTCGAATATAAGTTTTTAACAGTTCGTCATCCGTTGATTCCAGAGCGGCATTAATAATTGAATCATTACTTGAAACCAGAAATTCTGCGGCTTCTGTTATCGCTTTATTATAATCGGATACGTTTAAATCAAAATTGTAAGCAACATATGTTTTTAATGCGGAAAAATAAGCATTAACCTGATTTGTTATTCCATTAATTCTATTCAATCCGCTTGCACCTTGAGAAATATCCATTCTTGAGACTTCATCCTCTATATTGGTCAATCCGAAATCATTCATGATCATTTTTTTTACATCATCCCGGAATGAATATTTTCCAATTTGAGAAAGAATTTGTTTTATTTTTACCTCACAACGTATTTTAGCGGCATTAAACTGCGCTCTTGTCAGATGGCTCATTTTTTTCCTCCTTCGCAGCAAAATTTTTATAATAAAAGCTTAACGCAGATTTTAACGCTTTTTGCCTGCCTTCGTCATTTCCCTTCCATAACGGGTCATTTTGTGATGTTGCTTTATGAATAATTGTACATAAATTTTTCCAATGTATATATACATCATCTGCCAATTTTGGTACAATTGTGAACTGTATTAAACTTCTTCCTTTTCTGCTCCCATTTGCTTTTGGATCTTTTCTTTTTTCTAAATTACGCAGATATTCCTCGTAGTTAAACCGAATAGCGCTTGCGATCATTACTATATCATATTTCCCATCGTTGATTTCCTTATTTAAATCAAGATCTAAAATGTTCTTTATCTTTTTATTATCAACCGGTATAATAGCGTCATAATCATCCTGTATTCTCTCATAAAAATCATTTGCTTGCTTTAACAAATTTACATCTTCGATATATTTCTTAACATGATTGAATTTTTCTCTTAGTATATATATTTCTTTCATAAATATATCCCAGTCTTTAATCTCATAATTATTATAATCATTAAGTCCCATTGTTTTTAACTTTTTAAACTGTCGTTCATAATCCGCAAATCTAATATACATATTTGAATTGTGTTTTATTTCAGAAAGCTTGCTGCTCTTTAATAATAAATTATACATTTTTTTCAATTCATATATCTGTATGACTGTAGGTTCGTCTACAGCCAAAAGAGAATTTATAATTTCATCTGTTTTTGGAGCATTTTCTGCAAACATTTTTATTATTTTTTCTTTTGATAATTTATATTTATTCATTATTTCTATTACCTTACTAATATCTATTTTTTGCTTTTTAACATTTTCTTTAAGTATTTCCAAAAGACGATTATTAATAATACTAAGAATTTCGTTATCATTTATTATATCATTTAATATTGTTTCAGTGCTTTTTAAAAAAACTACTAAAAGAGAATTTTCAATTTCATTAATATCTGCAAAATTATCATTTAATAAATAATCTCCAATTTCACTAATGTTTGTAATATAATCTTCTATCAACAAGGCTTTTCTATCTCTTGGTGCGGCATGAATAATAAATTCTATATGAGATTTGTACATTTTTAACGCTGTATCAAATATTTCACTATATTTCTTCATAGAGTTATTCTCTTCTTCAAGAGGTATTGTATAGCCTTCTTCCGTAATTTCACAATAATTATACACCAACATTTTGCCGGACTCGGTAATCCCTGCAAAACAAAAATTATATTCCTGCGAATTCATAATATAAATTGATTTTTCGTCTGTCAAAGTTAATGTTTTTATTGCTTCTTTTTCACCAAAAGCAACTTTCATTTTTATTAATTGCTGCCGTTTAACCGCAATTTTTGCATTTTCATAATTAACTTTCACTTGTGGAATATCATAATAATAAAATATTTGTTTTGATCTTAATTGGTTTTTTTCTTCCGAAGATGCTTCTAAAAAGGTTTTTTTTATTTTTTCATTATTAGTTTCAAATTTAATCTTCCCGTTATCTGCAATAATATCAATATTGCCAAAAAAACCTTCTGTACCGGCAGGAATTGCAGCTAAATCATATATTATTGGTTTTTCCGTAATATTTTTTATGTATTTAAAAGGATTCTTTAAAATAAGTTTTGTAAAGGTTTCATTAACATTCGACGGATCAGGATTAAGCATATAGAGTTCAATCGCGTTATCTCTACTTTGAATTTTTTTAGGATAACTTAATGTATTTGTCATAGTATCGTATACATATTCTTCTGAGATAGACTGCGCTTCTTCAATAATTTGATAAGAAGATAATATTTTTTCTCCCAAAGGTGTAAGAAAGAAATTGGAAACCATTAGCTCTAGATCAAAAAAATTTTTAATAAGATCATCATCACCGTCTTTGGTCGCAATTATTTTGGGGTTATTATTAACAAAATCACCTATTTTCTTCAAAAAAATATAGTGAAATTCCTTAGGTATTTCCAGCATTAATAATGTATCTTCTATTGTTTTATTTGAAATATTATCTTTATGTTTTATTATTTCCAATAGAATCAATTCAAAAAGATCTATTTTTCGCGGATGTGAGTATTTAAATTGCACAGAATATTTATCAAATAATAATAGAAGGTGTATTTTCCCAAGATTTTTCACTTTTTAATACCTGCCTCTTTTCCATCCTTATAAATATTAAATAACTTTGCCGCAGATACCCAAGGGGATTCGCATTTTTCAAAAATTTTAAAATATGCATTTATTATATTTTCCTCACCTGTATCCATATTTGGCACATTAACACGGACTTTGTTATAATATTTTCTGCTCCCAATCATAACCAACATCGATCTTGCCCGGGAAATAGCCACATTAATACGATTAAATTTTCTTAAAAATTCACTTGGTTCATTATTTGTTGTATTTGCAACCATATTAACTATTATTATATCCTGTTCCTTTCCTTGATAATTATCTACTGTAGAAATATCAAGATTAATATATTGAAAATATTTTTTATTTAGTTTACGGTTGTTTAATTCTGTCTTTATACTGCTAATATGTTTTCCATACATACTCAGTACAGCTACACTCGGTTTTTCTCCGTTTGAGGATGCCATATAATAATTTTGCGGTTTAATTTCTTTAAGCTCTTTATATCCTTTTTCTAAAAGTAATAACAATTCGATTGTAAGCTTTACTTCCAGCGGATTTCTGTATGAAGATTCACCTGCATATATTTCAGAATATGCCGGTGATCCGTCCGCCCATTCATGACTGTCAAACCAGTATGTGTTATTTTTTTCGCAGAACACAGGCATATCTCCGTTATTTATTTTTACATTAAGATAATGTTTTTTCTTATTATTCTGCTCCTCTCCGGCGCCTAACTTTAATTTTCCATCATAAAACACATTAACACATTTCATTATAGATTCGTTAAAACGGAATTGTTCCGTAAGCATCGCCCTATTGTTTTTTAATTTATTAAATATTTCTTCAAATAAACTGCTTTCCACCATTTTTCTATAATATTCAAGCGATTCTCCCTGTAATATTTTTTCTTTTGTTTCTTCTGACATTTCTTTAAACAGATTTTCTCGATATTTAAATATTGGCGGAAGTTGCCGCTGGTCTCCGACTAAAACTATATTTTTTCCGCATATAATCGGTATTAACATTTCTATCGGCGTTGCCTTAGAAACTTCATCTATTATTACAATATCAAATTCTGTGTAACGTACATTGAGTTCATCTACCTGTAAATTATTATCACTATTATCTGCTCCAACAAGATCTGACGCATTAAAACGCTGACCTGATGTACAGGTCATACCGTAAACATTTGCGATTTTCTTTAATAAATCATTAGTATATTTTCCTCTATGTTCTTTAACGAAATCTTCTCTTTTTTCTAAAAAGTTTTGAAACGATTCATAAATACCTTGTAATTTAGAATAATTTTCTTTGAATGCTTCAAATTTATTTTTTTCCTGCTCTAAATACGCATTTATTTCATCAAATTTATCTTCATCTGATATTGGTAAAGCCGCTCCGTTTAATTGTTTTGTATAAAATTCTTTAAAATATTCTTCCAGTTTATTCCGATTTTCATGAATAGGCATATTAATTTCATGTATTTCCTTTTCTTTTGTTTTTAGTCCCACTGTTGTTCTTTTAATATCATCATTTATTTTTTCAATATCCCTTTCTAAATCGTATTTTTTCTCGTTTAATTTATTATATTCTTCATCTGTAAAAACATTTTCTAATACTTTATTATATTCTTGTATAAAATTATTAATCTGTTTAAGTTCGGCTTCTATAGCCGCTTTTCCGTTCGTATTATTCGTAAAATTAAAATCTTTATCGGAAAGTTTAATTTCTTTTGCATTCACAGAATCTTCGTATTTTCTATCCAATCCTTTTTTGTCGCTTAAAGCGCTGTTCATTTTTTGTATCAATTCATGCGGCACTGGGTTTCCATATTTTTTAAATGTATCTATTTCTTCCTGCAGCTTATTTATTTTTTCTGTATTTTCAATTAATTCCTTTGGTCTTTCTCCGCCGGTAAGTATTTCATTAAGTTTTTTAATGCGATCCTTACCAGCGATACGTTTAAATAAAATGGCGTAATTAAACAAATCTTCCTGCTCTCGTTCTCTTTTAGAAAGTTTTAAGTTTTCTTTCTTTATTAATCTTGAAAAATATTGCAATAATTCATCGTTGTAATAATCACTTGATATATTTTCAAACGGCAATCTACTCTTTTTATATTCGCGAAATAATGAACAAGCACGTTCCGTTTTTGAATAATCAACTTCTAATTCATTTTTTCTTGAATATAAAGCGGAAAGCCCTTTATTAAGATTGTTCATTTTATCTTCCATATCTTTCGCTTCATCAAGCCGCGCTTGAATATTTTTAAATCGTATTTTGTTATTTTCAAATAGCTGTTCATCCCTTTTTATATCTTTTTCAAATTTCTTATAATTATTAATTATTCCGTTGTATTTCTGATACGCGGCTTCGTAAAAATTATCCAGTATCTTATCAGGCAAGTATTGTTTATTAACCTTGCTTCTGTCTCGTACTAATCTTACTGGTAAAATATTTAAGTCTTTTGGAAGTCTCTCTATAACATTATCTATAGCAATATGAGTCTGTGAGGAAATTAATACTTTTTTTCCCATCCTGCTATATTGATAAACAAGTTCTGTAATGGTCTGGGTCTTCCCGGTACCGGGAGGTCCCTGAAGAAGAAAAATATTATTACTATTCAGGCATTTTAAAACTGCATTTTTTTGACTTTGATTTAAATCTTCCAAAGCAAAAGTAATATTATCTTCCGTAAACTGAGTTGATGTTGTATCGAATTTATCCGGTTCGCATAATATACCTGCAAGAAAAGGATTTCTTACATCGCTTTTTTCAAGTTTATCAAGCGTATCGCTGCCTCTTTTATATAGAGCAATATCTCCTGACGCTATATTTGCAAGAAATAGTTTTTCGCCCAATTTTTCAATTTCTTTTTTTATTTTTAAATCACCCATATCATCAATTGACTTTAATAAAAAGAAAGTTGTATATCCATTTTCATGTTTAACCGGAAGAAAGCTGTCAAATTCTATACATTTTAAATCCTTTGTATCTCTTGTATTTCCACGTTTACTTTTTAACTCATTAACAAGGTTATCTAATTTCTCTTTTCCGTCTTCACCTATAATTGAAAGATCTAATCTTGCAAAAGTTCGCACTTTTTTTATTATTATCTCTTTATCATCGCCGAAAAATTTCTCTTCTAATGATATGGCAAGAAGATCATATTTTAATTCATCTCCTTTAAGTTTATGACAATTTGCATCTATAAATAAATGCCCGCTGCCTTCTTTAATTATACTTCCTTCATATTCGATACGGTTCACTGCATTATCAGAAACTTCGCACAAAGTTCGATAATCTAACATTTCTTTAGAAATCGGATAACATTTTATATTTTCCAGAGTTACAAATTTTTCAAACTCAAGATACTTACGCCATTTGCCTAAAAAATTGTCTAATTCTGATTTATTAATCATATTTGGAATATTTTTGAGGAAATCAAATGTAATTACATTATCATTCTCAGATATAGACCAGTCTATATCTGACACATCTTTATAATCAATTTCATCGATGGGAACAAAATACTCATAAGATTGCTGTGGCGCAGTTTCTGTAGGGCATATGTCTTTTACAATTATATAATTAAATATTGGTTGGCTTTTCAATATTATATCGCCTCTTATAACAATGGTTGTATTTTTTAATTCATGTGAAGCGAAAGTATCTAAATGAAATCTAAATATAATATTTGATATTCTGCCATCTGTATCACTTATGTTTCTTTTTTCAATTTGCCTGTTTACATTCGGGCTAGAAATATAAAAGCCAATAACATGCTGGAATATTTCATTAAAAAATTCGAAACTCGATTTTTCGAATTTCTCCATTATGTTATTTATTTTCCTAATTAGTTCATCAGATCTTTTTTTATTTTTATTACTATATCCCGGGCTAAAGTCAAAGCGAATATAACTCACAGTATATCTCCTGTGAAAATAATACCATATTTTTATGTATATTTCAACTTTTTAGATTTTAACCTTTCCCCCGCTAACATTATACACAAGCGTATCATCTTTTTGATAACGCTGGTACGGCTCTTCGGGCAGAAACGTATAAAAAGCCTGATCGTATCCGGGCAGCGCAGAAAGAAACCTGCGTCTTTTTTCGCCGTCCATTTCAAGGAGAACATCGTCGAGTAACAGCACGGGTTTTTGCCCTGTAACCTGCGAAAAGCGGCGGGACTGCGCGGTTCTTAGAAGCAGCGCTAAAAGTCTTTTCTGCCCGGTAGAAGCGCTGCCAGTAAAATCTATTCCGTTACGTGCAATTTGATAGCGGTCGCGGTGCGGTCCTGAAAGCGAAAGACCTGCAGCAATGTCGCCGGCTCGTTTTTGCTGCAGGATACTTGCAAAATTATCACCCTTCCACGATTGAATGTAACGCGCGCTTATCCCTCCGATGCCAGACACCTCTTCGTAGAGCGGACCCAAAACGCCTGAAAAATCCTGCGCCGCCTTTTCTCGCTTTTCCATCAATTTTGCCCCGTACATGGCAAACTGCGGATCCAGCGCGTCCAGCACAGACTCAACGCTTCCTGATACCTTTCCCTGAGCGTAATCGCGCAGAACTGCGTTCCTGGATTTTAATACCCTGCGGAAACGTCGTAAATCTTCGAGATAAACAGGATCGTAAAGGCTCAATGTCTGATCAAAAAACCAGCGCCGCCTTTCGGGGCTTCCGCTTACAAATTCCATATCCTCGTGGCAGAAAACAATGGTCGGCGCGATTGACAGCAGTTCCCTGCGGTCGTCAGCGCGTTTTCCGTTTATAAAAATTATTTTTTTTCCGTTTTCAAATTTTACAAGTATGCTGTCGTTTACAGACTGCGCGAGTTTTACTTCTGCGGAAAAATTTTTTTCATCTTTTTTTGAAATTGCGTTATGCGACAATCTGCCGCTTTCCAATCCGCCGCTGAACGCCAGTTCGGCATCACGCGCTGCGCGAAAAGATGAGGCGTATGCGCAAAAATAAAGCGCTTCTAAAAAATTGGTTTTTCCCTGTCCGTTTTCGCCGACAAGAAAAACATCTTTTGCGCCTGTAAAAATTTCCGCGTCATCAAGATTTCTGAACGAAGTTGTCCGCAGTGACGAAAAGAACATCGCTGTTACCGGTTTTACCGCGATTCACGATTGCCGCAATCTATGATTGCATTGGCATTACGATATGGAAAAAGTCTTTTTCGGGGACTGGTTCTATCGTTATCGCTTTTGTCGCGCTGGAAAAACGTATTTTAATTTCATCATCTGTCATTACTTTAAACGGTTCTTCCAGATAACGATAATTAAGAGCGATTGTTATATCGTCTCCATTGTATTTGCAGGGTATTTCATCTTCCACAGTTCCAATTTCGCTTTCTTCGGAATACACTGACATTCTTCCTGATGAAACTCCAAGATAGATTCTATGCGATTTTTTTTCTACCATGAGCGAAACTCTCCTAAGAGCGTTTAACATTTCATCGCGTTTAACAGAAAGAGAAAAATCCTGATTTTCGGGAATTACCTTTTTATAATTCGGGAACATTCCTTCTATCAGCACGGAAGAAAATTGATATGACGCAAAATTGATAAATATCATTTTGTCGCTTATGGAAATATTTATTAAACCTTCATCGCCTGATCTTTTTATAATTGTCAGAAGAATTTTGGGAGGGATAATAATTCCTGCAAAATCATTTATTTTTTTATCAGCTTTTTTTCCTACAAACGCCAAACGCCTTCCGTCGGTTGCAACCATGTTTATTTTATCTTCTGTTTTTTCCATGTAAACGCCGTTCATAAAATAACGCGTTTCATCATCAGATACGGCAAATACGCTTTGCTGTACCATCTCTCTGAAATCTTTAATTGGCATTTCAAAAAAAGGATCGCTTGAAACCGGAAATTCAGGAAATTTATCTGACGCGATACATTTTAATTTATACTCGGGTTTTTTCTGAGTAGTAGGTTTTATTATAACTGTATTTTCTTTTTGTGAAAATTCAATTTCATCATTTGGAAAAGTGCTTATAATTCCAAAAAATTTATCGCCGTAAACAGTTGTCGATCCTTCTTCCATTACATTCACAGGAACTTCAGTATGAAAATTGACTTTCATGTCCTTCGCTTTAATTATCAACTTATTACTAACCGCCTCAAGATAAATATTTGATAAAATTAAAATTGCGTTCTTAGAAGAAATTATTTCCTGCGCTATCGAAATTTCTTTGAGTAGCACCTCTTTATTACAAGTAAACTTCATTTTTCTTCCTCCTCTTAATAATATATTTATATATAATAATAACAGTAATAATAATCAGGCGTAAATGTGGAAAACACATCTAACTCCTTATTTTCATTACACTTAATACAACTAACAAACTATGCAAACTATTGCAATTTTTTCCACAGTTTCCACAAACAAAAACTTATCCACATAATAATAACATCTTTTTCAATATTTTGCACTAAATTCATTAACAGCTCTTTTTAGGCTGTCAATCTTTGTTTCCAAAGAGGGATCCGTCAGCAATTTATCTCTTATTTTACCGATAGAATGCATTACTGTGGTATGATCGCGCCCTCCAAAGTCCTGACCAAGTTCAGTTGTTGAATAGTCGGTCATTTCCCTGCCGACATACATCGCAATATGACGCGCAAAAGTGATATTATGCGTCCTTTTCTTACCCTTTAAATCATTCGGAGTAAGCCCGTAATCTTCCGCGACAACGCGTATAATAACGTCAATCGATAAGTTAGATAGTCTTGGCGCGTTAAAAATATTTTTTAAATGCTTCTGAGCAGCCTCAAGAGTGATAGGTTTTCCCATGAGTTCCGAATACGCTATTAGATTATTTAACGCGGAAATTAAATCCCTTACATTCGATGAAATATTTTTTCCCATAAGGTCGATAACATCGTCAGGAAAAGTTACTCCGCGGTTTTGCGCCGCGGCTTTTAGAATGACGCAGCGTTCCTCATAACGCGGAGGTTTGAGATCCGCTTTTACTCCGGTGTCCAAACGCGAGATAAGACGTTCCGAAAATCTTTTTAATTCCGATATCGGGCGATCGCAGGTAAAAACCAGCGGCTTTTTCGCGTCAAGCAAAGCATTGAAAGTATGAAACAATTCCTCCTGAACGCCGGGTTTATCCGTTAAAAATTGAATATCGTCAATTAATAAAACATCAGTCTGACGGTACTTATTTTTAAAAACTTTCATTGTGTCTTGTCTGAGCCCTTCAAGATATTCATTCAAAAAGTTCTCGGAAGTTATAAAAATGACCCTGTTGTCCGAATTTTCGTGGATATAATTGCCGATTGCCTGCATAAGATGAGTTTTTCCAAGCCCGACGCCGCCGTAGATTAAAAAAGGATTATAACTTTTCCCGGGATTTTTACTTATCGCATGCGCCGCATTGACCGCGAATTCGTTATTTTCACCTTTAATATAGTTATCGAAGATATAATCATCCCTCATATCCGGATGCTGACCTCTTTTTTCTTTGACTTTTGGCGTTTTCTCAGCCTTTACGGCGGCAGGTTCGTCCTTTTCATCCTCAGATTGAGCCTGTGAAGCGGCTTTTTTGGTAATCTTCCCTGTTATTTCCATCTCGAAAGTAATTTCCTTGCCGGATACTTTCTTTAAGGTTGAATTAATAATATTTGAATAGATTGAATTCACCTTATCACGGTGAAATGCGGAGGGGATTCCTACAATTATGCTGTTTTCTCCAGCACTCGATACTTTGTGACGTAGGTATTTCATATTAGAAAACCAACCGCTGAATTCCTCCTCCCTTAGGTCATTCCGCAGTTGGATGAGAGCCTTATTCCAAAAGCCCTCGTAATCCAAATCAGCCATTTAATTGCCCTTATACGACAATCTTCAACAAGTTTTGCACAAGCTCAATATTCATAATGTTAATAACTTTGTCAAATTTCGTATGAATTTTTATAACATATACTTAATATCTGATATGTTAGAATCTTATTAAGTCCTTATCCTGTAAGGAATTAGCATTTAATTTCTAATTTCCTTAAGAATTTGTATTTCACCTCTTTTTTTTGACCTTAACCAGGTCAATTTTTCCCGAATTTATCCACAGGATTTGCACCCCGGCCGAATTTGCTTCCTCAAGCAGGAAGTCAATATAACCTATAAAGATTATTTTGACAAGAGAGAAATTGCAAAAATAAAAAAATAAACAGCCTTTAATACGCTACTTTTATTTAAGCTGATTTTTTTATATAATGTTAAAATGAGTACCGATAATAATTATTCTGCGCAAAATATAACAGTTTTAAAGGGTTTAGAAGCGGTCCGAATGCGCCCCGGTATGTATATCGGGACAACAGGCATAGACGGTCTTCATCACCTTGTTTTTGAAGTAGTAGACAATTCTGTTGACGAAGCCATGCAGGGCTTCTGTACTAATATCCTTGTGGTTCTTGAAGGCAATGATGTAATTCGCGTCGAAGACAATGGCCGCGGTATCCCGATAGATATTCATCCCACAGAAAAAATCAGCGCCCTTGAATTGGTCATGACCAAGCTCCATGCCGGCGGAAAATTTGATAAAAAGTCATATAAGGTTTCAGGCGGTCTTCACGGCGTAGGCGTTTCTGTTGTAAACGCGCTTTCAGAGTGGTGCGAAGCCTATGTTCATATTGACGGAAAAATCCACTACCAGCGTTATAAAGTCGGTATTGCCGAAGGTCCTGCAAGGGAAATCGGCGCGAACGGGCTTCCATATTCCTATACGCCCAATCGTCAGGGGACTGTAATTCGCTGGAAAGCCGATCCTTCGGTTTTTGAGACCACTACTCACAATTTTGACGCGCTTTCCAACCGTTTACGGGAACTTGCGTTCCTGAATAAAGGTTTAAAAATCACGATTCGCGATGAGAGGCTTACCACTCCTAAAGTCCACGATTTTATGTTTGAAGGCGGCGTGAAGAGCTTTGTCGAATACCTGAACGAGAATAAAACAGTGTTGTACAACGAGCCTGTTTTTCTTGACGGCAAGCGCGAAGACGGCCTTAGCGGAGAAGTCGAAGTTGAATGCGCGATACAGTACAATGACGGTTTTAACGAGATAATGTTTTCGTTTGTAAATGATATTAACACGCGCGAAGGCGGCACCCATCTTGTCGGCTTTAAATCCGCGCTGACCCGCACTTTAAATGAATTTTTAAAAAAATCGAAACACTCTAAAAAATTAGACGAAACTCTTTCCGGCGACGATGTGCGCGAAGGGCTTACTGCAGTACTGTCGGTAAAAGTTCCCAATCCGCAATTTGAAGGTCAAACCAAAGGTAAGCTTGGTAATTCCGAAGTGAAGGGAATAGTTGAATCCCTTGTAAACGAACAATTAGAATTGTTTTTTGACCAGCACCCCGATGTAATTAACAACATACTCGAAAAATCCGTTCTTGCCGCAAAAGCCCGTATTGCCGCCCGTCAGGCGCGTGACGCGACACGCCGAAAAAACGCCATGGACAGCGCAGGTTTACCCGGGAAACTTGCCGATTGCTCGGAAAAAGACGCTGAAAAATGCGAATTATTTATCGTTGAGGGCGACTCTGCAGGCGGATCCGCCAAAGGCGGGCGCGATCGCCGCACGCAGGCGATTCTTCCCCTATGGGGCAAAATGCTCAATGTTGAAAAACAGCGAATCGAAAAAGTTATCACGAACGATAAACTGCAGCCAATTATCGCCAGCATCGGCGCCGGCTGCGGCAATGACTTTGACGTCTCAAAAATCAGGTACCATAAAATCATCATTATGGCTGATGCCGATGTTGACGGTTCGCACATCCGCACCTTGTTATTAACTTTCTTTTATCGATACATGACGCCGCTTATTGAGCAGGGGCATGTATACCTTGCCATGCCGCCGCTTTATAAAATCAGTTATGATAAAAAATCGTTCTACGCCTACGATGACGCTGAAAAAGATCGCATTCTCTCCGAGTCCGGCAAGGATCAGGAAAAAGTTTCCGTTCAGCGTTACAAAGGGTTAGGTGAAATGAACCCCGACCAGCTATGCGATACAACCATGGACCCGAACAAACGAAACATCATTCAAGTGCATCTTGACGACACTGTAGAAGCCGAACGCATCTTCACTACGCTAATGGGCGAAGTAGTCCAGCCCCGCCGCGAATTCATTGAAGAGAACGCGCTTTTAGTTAGCAATTTGGATGTCTAAATCAGGAGGAAAATTATGTCGAAAAGCGCCCTTAAATCCAGAAGAAAAGCCCAAAGGCAGGAAAACGCGGTTAAAAAGGCAAGAAATAAAAAATTGTTATTTATCAGTATTTGCGCGTTAATCATAATTTGCGCGGCAGCGTATGGAATATATTCCTCTTCTCATAAAAATAAAACCGAAACATACAGCGACGGCGGACAGACGATACAATTGCTTGCGGATGGAAAATTTTCCGCATTATTGGCGCATAATAATAGAAAAGCCGGAACATACGCCAAAACAACCGAAAATGGAAGAATAAAAGTTATATTTAACACAGGCGGCACAGAGTCAACGGGCTGGATAATTAACGACTCGCTTCACTTCCCCGAAGAATGGGAAGACGGACATCATCATGGAAATGCTTTACAAAAGAAAAAATAAAGCCTGTGTAAAATTTTTAATTTGACATCTTGACAAAATTTCTATTTCTTTTGAAAATATTAACTGTGGGGCTTGAATGTAAATTTCAACAAAGTTGAAAATACACACTCCACTAGATGACTGTTCCGGCATAATCGGACAGTTTTTATATAGAAAGGGGGGCGATAAGCCCCTTTTTTTATACCCTGTAATTAATAATAATTAAAACAATTTTTTAACATCGCCTACACAAATTCCAAATAATATAGTATAATTTACACATTGACTTAAGAGACCGTAGTAAAGACGTCTCTTATTTTTTCTTATGCTGATAAAGTAGGAGGTTTATTTTATGAAGCCAGTATGTCCAAAATGCAACGGATCAGATTTTTCCTGCTCCCCTGTCAAAATGCAAAACAACGACACATGGAACCCGGTCATCTGCAATTCCTGCGGCGCCATCGTCGGCCAAATCCCCAGCAGAAACGAATACGACGCCAACAAACAACTCGGCGAAATTTCCACCATCCTTGAACGTCTGGATAACATTCAAACGCTGCTGTACGACGACACAAAAGGCGCAGGGTGAGTGGTTGGGGTTTTTTTCTAATTATGGCGAATTCGCAACAATTAGAAATTTGACAAAATACGGGCATTGTTGTATATTTAAATTGCCACTTGGGGAGGCGGCATTGTAGTCTCCTCTGCCACAACCCGGTCTTAGAGATCGGGTTTTTGTTTGCTTTATTAATAACATATTTGGTCTTTGTGCTTTTTCTATTGCTTCCGATGATAACTAGTTTCGTGTTGATATTGTAGTATTGTTGCTATACAATTGTCAAGTATAAAGCAAAGGGGAGTATAATGATAAATCCAAAGAGTTTTATAGAATTTTGTGAGAAAGAGTTAAAGGTAGAGTTTATAGACATTACTACCGGTAGAAGAGTTTTGGATCTTATTGCAGAGGAAGATAATAAAAAGAAACATCCGTATCGTAATCCTTTGTATAAATCTGATTATGATTTATTTTTGGAAGAGGGAGATAGGGAAGAGTGTAGACGCTGTCTACACTATATTAATACGGCGAATTCGCCTTAATTAAAAAACCAAAACATGCTACAATAACCCATGCCAGACAACAAAAAAGAACAGGAACGAGCAGAGCTTCATAGGACGATATGGTCGATTGCCAACGATCTTCGCGGCAGCGTGGACGGTTGGGATTTTAAGCAATATGTTCTTGTAATGCTTTTTTACCGCTACATTTCCGAAAATCTTACAACATATATAAATAATGACGAACATGACGCAGGTGATAAAAGTTTTAATTACGCCGCAATCACAGACAAAGCAGCAAAAGAAGCTCGTGATGATCTTATAAAAACGAAAGGCTTTTTTATTCTGCCTAGCCAGCTTTTTGAAAATGTACGCAAACGAGCAGCTTCTGATGAGAACCTTAACGAAACATTGGAAAAAGTATTTAAAAATATTGAAGCTTCTGCGCGGGGAACAGACAGCGAAGCAAACTTCAAAGGATTGTTTGACGATATTGATGTAAACAGTAATAAACTGGGATCTTCTGTAACTAAACGCAACGAAAAACTGATAAAGCTTATGAATGGTGTAGCTGAGATGAAACTTGGCGATTATAAGGATAATACGATAGACGCTTTCGGCGATGCTTATGAATTTTTAATGGGAATGTATGCAAGTAATGCCGGAAAAAGCGGCGGTGAATATTATACGCCGCAGGAGGTATCGGAACTTTTAACCCATATAGCTATTGTAGATAAAACAGAAGTAAATAAGGTATACGATCCTGCCTGCGGAAGCGGTTCCCTTTTATTAAAATTCGCAAAAATACTTGGTAAAGACAATGTACGGCAAGGGTTTTTCGGACAGGAAATTAATATTACTACTTATAATCTTTGCCGAATTAATATGTTTTTGCACGATATTGATTATGATAAGTTCGACATCGCTCTTGGCGATACTCTGACAGAACCGCTTCATTGGGATGATGAACCATTTGAGGCAATAGTTTCTAATCCTCCGTATTCAATAAGATGGGTAGGAGATGAAAGCCCTGTATTAATAAATGATCCTAGATTTTCACCTGCAGGTGTTCTTGCACCGAAATCGAAAGCTGATCTTGCGTTTATAATGCACGGTTTAACATGGCTTGCAGCGAGCGGAACAGCCGCTATTGTTTGCTTTCCCGGTATACTTTATCGCAGCGGTGCAGAACAAAAAATACGCAAATATCTTGTTGATAACAACTATATTGATTGTATAATTCAACTTCCGGACAACCTGTTTTTTGGAACAAATATTGCAACTTGTATAATGGTTTTAAAAAAATCAAAGAGTGAAAACGCTACACTTTTTATTGACGCAAGCCGTGAGTTTATTAAAGTTGGGAACAGTAATAAATTAACACAAGATAACCTTGATAAAATAGTCTCTGTTTACACAAATCGTAAAACAAAAAAACATTTTGCAAAACTTGTTCCCAATGCAAATATTGCCGAACAGGATTATAACATTTCCGTCAGCACTTATGTTGAACAGGAAGACAAGAGAGCAGTTGTAGACATCAAAGCCCTTAATGCGGAAATTGAGCGTATTGTTGCCCGTGAAGAAGTTCTGCGCCGCGAGATTGCCGCCATTATCGAAGAGATAGAAGAGGCGAAAGATGAATAACGACAATAAGAGCGAAATAATTATATATCAGACAGAGGACGGGCAAACTAAAGTTAATGTGCTATTCAGCGACAACAATGTTTGGCTTTCCCTTGATAAAATTGCCCAGCTTTTTGGCAGGGATAAATCGACGATTTCCAAGCACTTAAAGAATATATATGAAGAAGGGGAGCTAGAGCAAAATCCAACTGTTGCAAAATTTGCAACAGTTCAAACTGAAGGAACGAGGCAGATTAGCCGTGATATCGAATATTACAATCTGAACGCAATTCTCGCTGTTGGATACCGTGTAAAATCACCTAGAGGCGTTCAATTTAGAAGGTGGGCGACAGAAATTCTTGAAGAATATCTGCGTAAAGGCTTTGCCATGAACGACGATTTCCTTAAGAATATGGGCGGAGGTTCTTACTGGAAAGAGCTTTTAGAACGAATTCGTGACATTCGCGCCAGTGAAAAAGTGATGTACCGCCAAATTCTTGATCTTTACGCAACAAGTCAGGATTACAATGCCTCTATGCC